>ULRP01054032.1_pt1 | contig 111451 bp, 111 predicted proteins | sample 1955521 | NCBI WGS metagenome assembly ULRP01 (sample SAMEA4835685, study PRJEB28245) | human gut metagenome | biome: gut microbiome; material: fecal sample | place: Denmark | collected 2008
GGAAAACATACTTTCTTCTTTAGTTATTCAGGGAACTTTTGGCAACGACACACTTACAGGAGAAACATGGAATGATGTTTTAGACGGCGGTGCGGGCAATGATACTTTGAACGGCGGTGCGGGTGATGATACTTATCTTTTCGGATTTGGTGACGGGAACGACGTTATCAATGATACAACCGGAGAAAACATTATTAAAATGAAATCTGGTGTTACTGCTGCCGACCTGTCGTTTACAAGGAATGTAAATGATCTAATTATCACTTTGACAGACGGATCCACAATTACGCTGAATGTCAATAGCTTTACCGACAATCATTTATCAAAAATCGTTTTTGCCAACGGTACGGATGAAGATATCCAACTGACGGATATTTTACCGACTTTGGACGTACACGGCAGCGTCTATAATGATACGCTGTCCGGCACACAGTTGAACGACACGATATATGGCGGCGGCGGACACGATAGTTTAAACGGCGGTGACGGAAAGGACGTTTTGTACGGTGAAAAAGAAAACGATACTCTAAACGGCGGAAAAGGAAATGATATTTTAGACGGCGGCGAAGGCAACGATACCTTGTACGGCGGCGAAGGAAACGACACATACATTTTCGACCGTGGCTACGATCAGGATACGATTTATGATACGCAAGGAACAAATACTCTGCACATTACTCAGGCGGATTATGATAACCTGTGGTTTGAACGGGAAGGAAATAATTTAAAAGTTTCTATTTTGGGAACAGAAGATTCCATGACGGTTAATTCATGGTATTCAAATGAAGATGCCCAGCTGTCTCAAATTCAAACAGACACGAAAACAATAGGAACGGCCGATATAGAATTACTGGTTCAGGCGATGTCGTCGTTTTCTCAACCGAATACGGGTGCGATTTCTCAAGATGCTTCTTTATCCGGAGCTTTTAAAGAAACTGTATCAAAGTTGTGGCATGCCAGAACATAGTCTAACAATGCAAATACCCCGATATATCAATCGGGGTATTTTTTATTTTCTTACATTTGTCACTTTTCGTCCGATAGATTGAACGGATAATTCAATAACAGAAAATGTGTCATTTTTTGAAAAAGTTTGTCCGACGTTCAGGATTTGGGACGGCGTGCCGATAATGATGCCGTAGGCTCCCCAAAGCAGTGCGCCGGTAAACAGCATTTGCATATATCCGACCGTGCCGACCGTTACGGCAACATTGTTGTCCTGAAACATATTGAGGCTGTTCAGATAAGTCAGGACTATTCCGATCGTACCGCAGGACAGAACGATTTGCAGGCTGTTCGTCAGCAAAATCCGGATCGCCGCAAAGCAGGCTTTTTTAAAAGGCGGCAGCGCATAAAAGGTACATAAAACAGGTGAAAGCAAAGTGATCGCGAACAGTTGAACGAACACGTTAAACAAGCTTGCAAATATTCGCCATAAAAGCAAAAAGTAGATGATGCCGACCGGGATGATGGCAACAGCCAGTTTCAAGCTTGCCCACGACACGTCACTCATCATTACGCCGATCTTGTCTAAAACGGGCGTAAAAGCCGTTTCAACGTATGTCAATAAAGTTGCCGTGCCGGAGGAAGTTTTTAAAACGGCTTGTCCCTCGGACGTAATCCGCAGGATTCTGATGCCTAACTCCATGCCGAAATGATAAATCCAGAAACAGACACCGCTCCAATACTGAAAGCTCTGTAATAACGCCGTTGCAATCGAAAGGTCGATAAATTCCCTTAAAAGAGTGTGCGGATTTTCTTGTTTTCCGATTAACATTTCACAAAGCCGATACACGATCCAAAGCATAAACAGATAAGCCAACAGTGTTTTGAGTTCCGGCGTTACGGCGCTAAAAAAAGCCGAGCAAAACGAAAGTGTTTTTTGATTGAACAGATCAAAAATTTGGCAGGAATAGCACGTTTCAGGCATTAAGCTTCTCCGTATATTGTTTTTCTTTGAAGTAAAGCGGCGTTTCGCAATAAACGGGGTGCGTCATAAAGCCTTGACATAACAGAACGTGCCGCCCGAACGGGATGGATCCCCAATCAGCGACACTCATCAAGTCGCGCCCCTCAATGTTTTGAGAAACGGACGAGCCGCCTTTGCTTGATCTTGACAGGCTTTGACGTTTGGCGGTCGTTTTGCCGGTCATTTGAGACAGTTCTTTTTGCGTGTTGAAGTTGTTTTGCGCGTAAACCAGTAAATAGGAGCAGTTCGTTTTGATGGTATCAAACCCCTTGTCCCCGTATATGGCTTTGATCTGGGCAAAATCTTGAACGATGATCCAGATGATCGTTCCCATGCCCGCGCCTTTTGAAAGAAAGTCCGTCATTAAATTGATTTTCGGAAGGCTTCCGAACTCGTCGGCCAAAAGGACGATCGGGGCTTCGTTGGTCTTTTTTGGGGTGTCCAACGCCCAACCGAAAAAAGTTTCAAAAAACAAAGCCGTCAAAACGCCCAAAGATTGAGCGTCTCTCTGGGGAAATTTGATAAAGACGGCGCAGGGAGCATCTCTTAAATCCTGCCAATCAAAAGAACATTCCCGTGTCGCTCCCGCAACCGCCAGACTGCGCCAAATCTGCAATTTGGATAAAAAGGTTGTCATATGAGAACCGGCTTCGTTATCCGGCGCATTGCGCCACGAAGACAAATCATTAAGAATACGGGAAGGGGCGTGAACAAAAGCGGCGTAAGTCATCAGGTCTTCAAGATTTTGTTTTGCTCCCGTCAAAGCTTCTTCGTCTCCGTTTAAAAGTCTGCCGACATCAATGTCTTTGGCGATAAAGTGATAGACCTTTTGTAGATGCGGTTCGTGAAGTTCCTCGTAATCTTTCACGGATTGCGGATCTTGCGGATCAAGTCTTTGTTCGGCCAACTCTCCCAAATAAACGGAAAACAAAATCAATGCCGCGATATGCTTTTTGGCGTTTGTTTCCCAATGATCTTCCGTTTGCCCTTTTTGTCCGACGAGCATGGCGGCGATACGTTCCGCCTGTCGTTCGGCTTCGGAAAAATGTCGTATGACGGACGGGAAGACCTTTAACGACAACGGATTCCAAGCATCTTTCGAGGCTTCGTTCGACCAATCAATGGTATAAACGGTTTTCCCCGCTTTTTTCAACGGTTCGGCCAGTAAAGTTTCCAGTTCGCCTTTCGGGTCGACAATTATCAAAGATCCTCTGAACGACAAAGCCGAAGGTATGACGAATCCCGCCGTTTTTCCCGAACGCGTAGGTGCAAGCGCGATGCCGTGACGCAAGCGGTTCGGAGATAAAAGTTTTCGTCCTTTTTTGCCGACAATAATGCCGGAAGCGTTTTTCTCATCAAGCAGTCCCATTTTTTTTATGTCCGTAAACGTCGCAAATCGTGCTTCTCCGTAAGGGCGATCCTGCGCCGAAACAAAAGCGAACGCTCCCCATAAAAGCACGCCGGTCATCAAGACAAGGCCGCTCAAGCCCACAAAAAAGGCTTTTTCGTCAACGCCGTCATACGTTGCTTTGCTCATCACGTTGATCGCATACGACAAACAGTCAAAGAAACGGCTTTGTCCGTTCACGACGACAATTTGTCGGACAAGCACGGAATAAGCCGCGCATAAAACGGATAAGAAAAGAGCGGTATAAATACTGTTTCTTTGTTTTTGAGAGGTTTCGCTCCACGGTGTCATCAGTAGTCTCTTCCTCTTAAAGCAATATCCGAAATATAGCGTTTGCCTTCGGACACTTTGATTTGAATAATGCAATCCAGACAGTTCTTAACGATTTTTTCCATAACGTCTTTATCTACGCATTTATCTCCGGTCATTGCGTTTGTAACGACTTTGCTGATTGCGTGAAGCGGCGAACCGGCGTGAATGGTTGTCATACAGCCGCCGTGCCCGTTGTTCAGCAAAGAAAGTAAAGTCCAAGTGTTCCGGCTCCTCAATTCGCCGCAGGCGATCCGGTCGGGACGCAACCTCATCATCGCGTCGATCACATCGTTTTGAGTGATTGAATTTTCATCCGTACGGCCAGTGCCGCCCGAACGGCAGTTCCCGTTGTCCGGCAGGACAAAGTGAACCGTGTTTAACAAATGACTTGTGTCCAATTCCCGCACGTCTTCCATGGAAAGAAAACGGTCGGTGTCGGGAACATACTTCAACAACACGTTCAAGAGGTTCGTTTTTCCCGAACTGGTCGCGCCGCTGATTAAGATGTTCCGCTTTTCTAAAACAAGCCGTTTCAGGCTGTTCGGGATGTCGTCAAAGTCGAAAGCCATGTCAGGTTTAGGCGCAAAGGATTTTTCGGTCAGGAAATTGTCAATCGTCAGACTTCTTGAGCGTTTCAGACGAACGGCGGCGCAAAGCCCGCTTTCAATCGTCGTGCCCATACATAAATGAAGGCGATGACCGTCCGGCAACTCCGCACCTAAATACGGGTGCGCGTCAAAATCCGTTCCGGCGCGATTGGCTAAAATCCGACCGATTGATAAAAAAATCTCTTTCGTGATGTTGTCGTCACGAACAAACTCCCATCCGCAAACCGTTTCCAAAACGATTTCGTGTTCGCGATTGACGATGACTTCGTTTGCACCTGTCAGTTCCAAGTACGGTTCCAACGGACGCAAAGCGTTTTTTAAGGCGATATTATCGGCATGCCACATCCGGCACCACCTGTTCATCAACACATGTTCCGCTGAGGATGTATTGCGTTTTGCACGGTCTTGATTGATCGCATGAATGGGATTTTTGAGAACTGATCGTTGTTTGCGTCCAGGGTGAACAAACAGAGCTTCCCGTTTCTGGATGATTCCCGATTGTTCTTGTGTACGTTGCCGTGTAAATTCTGTATTTGCCCGACAAAAGACAGGCAAATCCGGAACAATTGCGACGAACGCAAAAGCTTGCCGTTTCTGCCTGCGTTTCGTCACGGCACATATAAACAGGAAAAACCTCTTTTAACGCCTGGCTGTTTTGTACCGTTTTCCCGTTCGGCAACAAGTATGTTTCCAACAGGATTTGTTGATAGTTTCGCCAACATCCCGTGTCGGAATATTGATCCGTTTTGACAATTTCCTGCGATTGTTTTGCCAAAGGCACGGAAATACTGTCTTTCGTTATGGCCGCTTCGGATATCTTTACGCGCCCGGATGGCAGATCAATGTAATATGCGATTAAAGAAGTCGCTTTTAAATTCTCAAAATCGACCTGCCAATCCTCGATAACCGCCTGATGCTGATATGTTGTCGCGTTGACGGCGCATTCGGTCAGATAGACGCGGGCGCTTTTGTCGTTTGTGTAATAATAACGGCTGTATCCGTAGGAAAAACCACCTTCAAAATCGTCTTGATGCAATCCTTCACAGCCTTCGGATGTTTCCAAAATGTCCGTTTGAGACACCGGCTGACAATCCGTTAAGTAATGCAAACCGGTTATCGTCTCTATCTTCTTGCGTTCGTATCGAACGGCTTTCTTGGCGGCCAGATTATCTTTGTAATAACAAAACTCGTCTAAAATCGGATATGTCTTCTCACTGTCTTGACACGACGTGACATCAATCGTCGTCCCGTCTTTGTCATAAACATATTTCCCCTGCTGATACGCTACGCCGTCAGACGCGTCCGCGCGATAAGAGCAGGTGTCGTATGTAAAACGCAAATCAAACGTTCGCGTTGTGTCGCGTGTCTGACATTCGGACACGGTAACGGCGCGTTCCGTATCGTCCTTGTAATATAAATACGATTGTTCTTTGACGGTTTTCTCGGCCATGTCAATTTGAGGCAGGCAATCAAAGCTTTCTTGAATGTCAAAAGCTTGTTCCTCGTCGCGGGTACATTCCTTTAAAAAGCTCTGTTCTCCCTTGTCCAAAAAGTAGGGTTTGTACATTTTATAAGCTTTTTTGTCCGCTAAAACGATATCGTCGGCACATAAAGAATACGCGCGAAGAATCTCAATCGGAAAGTCGGCATCCTGACAGCCTTGCCGTTCGACTTCTTGTCCGTTGACGGATTTAACGACTTCGTTTTGATACACCACCGCGTTGTTTTCCCAATCCACGCGCACCGGACATTCGGCCAGCGAAAAGCTTACCGTGTCTTCAGGCGGTTCATTCACGGTGATGGCAGAAGCGTCATAGCTCTGATCTTCTTGGCTTTGTTGCGAGCGCTCCATTAAACTCGGAAAAGATTGACGGGAAAGTTCTTCTCCGTTTTCCTGTTCTTTTTGTTGATCGAACAGCAACGGCAATAGTGATAAAAGACGGTCTTTATCTCCGCTCAAAGTTAAGACTTTATTTTGTTCCAAAAAAGGAAAATCGCCGATGTCCGTTCTGTACGTTTCGGCAAGACCGACCGATTTTCCGTTTTTTAAGTTCCGCACTTCGTTAAAGACGGCAAACGTGTTTTCGAAACGCCCCGTCAGTTCCACCCCGTCCAGATTTAAAGTCGTTTCCGGTTGCAAAGGTGATAAACCCGCAAAAACGGCTCCGCCGTCTTCAACAACCGTTTCCCTTGTCGTTAAGACGTCGAATGCGGGAGCTGTCGCTTCCTGAGCGAAACATCTGAACGCAATAACGGCTGTCGTGAAAATGATAATGCGTTTGATCCGTTTGTGTTTGTGTCGCTTTCTATAAGACGTCATCACTTTGTCTCCATAACTGTTTAAGCGTCAAAGTCTCGTCCGCTTCATTGCAAATCGCGGATGCCGCTTTGCTTCGTTCAAAACAAAAAATCGCGATCACCCAAAAACATCGGCCGATCAGTCGTTTCATTGACGCTCCTGTTTCAACGTAATGTCCGCCGCAAGACGGATTAAAATCGGTTCGCCTTGGGCGATGGTGATGATCGGGGCAATGTTCATATACTGTTCAAGGATTTTTGTCGTGATCTCTGTCGTGTTGTCGGACAATCTGTTCCAAAATTCTTCGTATTCATCGCCGTCAACCTTTGCCTTGCCCAAGCCTGCCAGTCCGCCGATCAACGAAGTCGAAAACGCCAACCCGTAACGTTCCCAGTTTCGATTGTCGACATTTCCGACCAATCCGGCGCGTCCCATTTTATCCGCCGCATAGGCGAACGCCGTGCCCGCAGAGTAAATCTCAGCACCGTCCGCCGCACGGAGAATGCGATAAAAAGAAACATTTATGCGTGTCTCGCCGACTTTCTTTGTCGGCTCGTATCTGCCTAAAACAACATCGCCTTTTTCCAGCAGCTTATAGCGGTTATCCGCTCCGAACACGTCTTCGGAAATATAAGCCCGCACCGTTCCGCCAAGCTGTGAGTTGATACCGTCCAGTAAAACCGCCGGTATCGTTCTGTCTTCCGTTAAAATGAAAGACCTGTCCACCGGATAAGAGCTTAAAACGATCGGCGCCGCATAAGTCTTGTCTTTCATTGATACCTGAACGGAAAGCTTTGTTTGATGCGGCTGTCTTTGTTTCGGCACATCGCTCCTTGTTAAAAAGGAGCCGCCCGCCTGCCGCCTCAAAACGCGGATCAGTTCCGATCTCTGTTTGACGTATTCCCGAAAGTCCCTTTTCTTTTCCGCTTCTTTTCTGATTTCCTGACGGCGTTCGGTCTCACGCGCCTGCATAACGGCTTTCCTCCGTTCCCGTTCAATCAGCTTTTGAGCTTTTTCTTCCGCCAGTTCTTCCGCTTTCTTCTCGATTTCTTTTTGAACGTAAACCGTTTGAACCTCATGTTTCGAAGGAGGCAAAACAATAAAATAATCGGTTGGATAATCCGCCGTAATCGGGATAACGTCAGACGGCGGCGGATTGTCTTTCTTTTCGCAAGCCGCTATTAGCCATAAGGGCAAAACGATGAAACAAAACAACCTTAAAACCTTTAATTTTTGCGCTTTAAGCATACCGTTTTCTCCCCGTATCGCAGGGTTATCGGATTGATCGTTTCAATGAGCATATATCTGCCGTCAGGCGATTTCCGCATATTGACCGGCTGATCCACCCGATCGACAACCTGATACGCGACCGGCCAGACGCGGCTGTCGCTGTCATGACCGTAATCCAGATAAGTGAAACGTTCGTCGCGGAACACCAACACGGGCGCGAGTTCCTTATCTCCGCGCATTTCAACGTCGTGCCGGATTTTTGTCGGATCGAATTTCAGTTCGTTCAACCATGTCGTTTTCTCGTTTTTCGTCAGCTTTTCAAAACTTTCAACGCTTTCCTTACGCTTTAAATCGCTCGTGTTGTCAAAAAAGTTTTGAACACTCGGCATCGCCGCGTCCACATAAACGACCTGATCGCTGATGTTGTCCGAATAAACGCTTTCGCTTGCCAGATAAAAACTGTAAATATTCCCGCTTTTGCCGATGAGTGTCAGGTTTGTGTCGGCTCCCGCCGACAAAGCCTCGACATAGATCATGGAAGAATTGTTCATCTCTTTTTGTCGGAAGTTCACGCTGTCGGCCAGAACGGACTGATCAAGGCCGTCCCAATCGGGCAGCTTGAACAACGTTCCCATTCCTTCGCGTAAAGTGACTTTGAACGTCTTTCCTCTTGACCATACAAAAATTTTGGTTCCGGCTTTTGTTTCTGTTTTTTGACGGCTCCACGCCTTTTGCGTCAACGGAAGCGGAGGTCGATATTCGGAAGCCTTGTCGAACTTGCCCGACAAGATTGCATCAATGTTTTTCAATAAATCTGTTTCTTTTTGCGTTTCAAGTGATTTCGCTTCAACCTCTGAAACGGAAGACGCTCTCGGTTGAAGCGGCGAAACGGGAGCAGGGGAGGCGTTTGCATTTGCCGCCGCACAAACTAAAATCGTTAGCAGAAGGATTCTTTTCATAAACTGTTATCCTTATCGTTCGGCCGCCCTTTGACGGAAACGGCATAATTTTCAACAATCAACCCGAACGGATTGAGACCGGTTTTCGTTTGGTCCGTAAGGATCGGTGTCGTATAAGCTTTGAATGTCGCAACAAAACTTTTTGAGCGAACTCTTTGACCGCTTTTGCGATCAGTCGCAATGTATTCGGCGCGCCAAATATGGTCGGTGTCGGGAATTTTCTCCAGTGTCTGTATGGCGATTTCCCGTGTCAGTTCGTTCTTTGCATAATAAAGCAACGGACTGTCCGGGTTGCTTGAGTTCATATGATCGGCGAACAATCGAAACCATTGAGGGTGCGTAAAAGCTTGCAACCAAGCGAACCGTTCGCTTTCATCAACAAAATTGATTGTTTCCCGCTTTTCAATGTACTCGAATAAAACAGAGCGGATATATTCCTCTTTTGTCGTCCGGTCGATTTCCTGAGGTAAAAGTCGAACCATTTGTTGACCGTCTTTTAATGAAACGAATACCGTTTCCGTCTTTTTTAAAGGCAGTAAAGACAAGACGACGCAAAAGCTGCCGACAACCGAAAATACGCTGACGGAGGCAATCTTGGACAGCAACGCGACCGATTTTTCCAACCGGCGCAAATAACTCGAGTCCGATGTTTCCGGTTGTTCAACCGTCGGCGGCGCGTTCGTTTGAATGTCCGTTTCCTTGCTCATTCGTCAACCCTTTCGACAAAGCCGTATTTAAAACAGTCTTTCAATACGGAAAGCGCGATCAGAACGTCCAAGCGTAACCCGCTGTCGGACGGCAGTTTTTCTTCCAATTTGATCCGCAACGCTTCGATGCGTTCCAAATCCAAGTATTTCTGCTTGATTTTCGATACTTTCGTTCCCATTTTTCACCCTCTGGCGTAATTCGGTTGTTCAATGATCAGGCATGCGCACGGGCTTTCTTTATAACTGTCCGTTCCGGAACCGACCCCTTTAACGCTTTGCGACGTGGAACACGCCGACAGCAAAGCTAAAAATCCTGTAATGATCAGCTTTCTCATTTCGTTTTCTCCTCCGTTTGTGTCAGTGCTGCATCAAACGCTATCGTCCCTTCGACAAGCTTTTCTTTCGAGGCGATGACCTGCAGAATGTTTGCGATTAAAATATTTTGTTGAATAAGCGCGGCGTGTATGTCCGCCAAAGCTCTGTTCGTTTGCGACAGCTTTTCCATAATCGTTAAAGACGTGTTCGTGTCCCGAATGATCGAGCTTGCCGCTTTTGACAGCGTGTTAGCTTCCGCTTTAACCGCCATGGCGTTCGCTAAGCCGTCGTCAACGCTCTTTTTATGAAAGTCCGTGCGGGCTTTCTTGACTTTCCGCCACTGCGCCTTTGTTTTGTTTGAACCCGTCGTAATGCCCCGCCAGGAATAACTGCCGCCGATTGTGCCGGCAACAGTGTTCAAACCGTTTTGAATGTCGGTGTCGGCAGGCAAATCCAACGCCTGCCTGATGTAATCCTGTGCCGTGCAAATGTTCGTGACTTCAAAATTCGCTCCGTTCAAGAGAAACTCCGGCGTAACGCATTGAAGCAAATGATCGGCGTTCGTGATAAAGCTTTGCGCCGTTAACGCCAGAGAAACCGCGCCGCCGACCGTGTCCGTGATCTGTTTTGTCGCTTCCAGTCCTTCTTTGGTCGTGTTCCAAAGAGCTTTGCCGTTTTCCAAAATTGCCGCCATTGTCGCGTTTTGCTTGATGCTTTCCGCCAAGCCGTTCGTGTCAATGACAGCCATTTGAGCACTCGCCGTGTGAGCGAAAAATAAAAGACAAACAGTTAAAAATTGAAGCATCCCCATTCCTATGCAAAAATAACGAAGCTCTTACAGCTTCGTTATTTTATGCCAGGCTTCCGTTATCGTTCAGTTCGGTTTCGGTGCATGAAGGGGAATTATGGTGCAAGAGGAACTTCATTTTCCATAAACCGGCAACGTTCTTCCACCGTTTTTAAAACCCGTTCATACACGGGCGAAGCGAATGTCGATGCGTTTAATTCCGCCGCCAATCTTTCCGCCTGTTCGAGAACATTTTGTTTGAATGTCGTCATTTGTTTCCATATCCGCTCTTTAGCTCGTTCCGATCCTTCCGTATAAGAAAGCCAATGGTGTTTGAAAATATAGCGCGCATCATATTTTTTCCCGATTTTCATTGCCATTTTCTTTGACACCTGCGGATAAATATCCGTATCCATCACGTCATAAACCGGCGATAAGCGAATACCATTTTTACCGTATAAAATCGAAAAATTCTTCCCGTGGGCGTCAGCGTTTCCGATCAAATAATTAAATTCAACCGTTTTCAAAAAAGCGTCTATATCGGTAACGGGCAAAGCCGAATGTTTTTTTAATAAAGCGATGCCGTCTTTGACGGACGGGCCTCCTTCAATCTCGTATTTTCTGCTTGGAGGAATCCCCAAAGCCTGGCAGAAATCTTCTTGATGAAGACGTGTTATGATTCCGTCGACTTTTATCCGGTCATACCGGTCAACGACGAAACAGGAAATATCACCGACTTGAACGATGTGAACTTCCGGAGCGGACAATCCGCACCTTTTTGCCAATTTCATACAGAAAAACTCGTTTTGAACGGAATGATCCGCCGTGGCACGTTCCATAACCGGCTTCAAAATATGAGTCGTGGGACTGCCATTTTTTATCAGAAAAACTTTTCCGTTCTCATAGCCGACAGCCATTTTGTTCTGCGATCCGGCCAAAGACAACCGGATACCGTCCCGTTCCGCCAACAACGGATGACTTTTCATTAAATCGAGTAATTCCAAGAGTTTTTTGTCATCGAGTTCTTCCTTATCGGTTTTTCCGGGCGTTTTCGGCATTTCGCCCGGAGGATAAAAGGCAACAGCTCCGGCGCATTCGCGACCGACCGCCTGCAATAAAGAAAACGTGTTTTCTTCCGAAACACCCAAATATCGCGCCAATCTTTTCCTGAACGCTTCATCCGGAAGCAGGCCGGAAAAAAACGGTTCCGTTTGCGAGGTGTCAAACTCTTTTTCCCGCAAAGGAAGTGACAAGGACAACGGCTCTTTCGACGAAGCCAGATAATCGGCATTGTATTGAAACGTAAAATATCCCTGATTCGCGCTTTTATAAGTTCCCGCCAGTTTTTGATTCAAAAAGACGTTCAACAGCTTTTCCGCCATCAGATTTCTCCCGATTTGGAGCCGATATTGATCGTCAAACCCAACATCAGCAGGACGTTTATCGCTTTTTGGATTTCACAGGTCGGTTTGCCGCGTTCCAATTCTTTGATAAAGCGAATGCCCACACCGCTGTATGCTGCCAATTTCTCCTGCGTTATTTTTTGCGCTTTGCGCGTTGAATGAATCAACATCCCGAGTTCTTCGCTTGACGTAATCTGTTTCATAGACGGCCCCTTTAAAAATATCCTGAACGGTATGATTTTATCAAATTTAAAACGAATATCAATAAAAAGTATCCCGAACGGGTTGTTTTTAAAGGTGGATATTTACGGCTTTTGAACCCGATACAATCGACTGATTTCCAAAATCCCGTTATTGTAAAGCCGGCGTGCCTGCCAACGGGATAAATTGACGGTTTTTTGTATGACTTTCCAACATAATCCTTTGGCTCGTAACCAGATGATTTTTCGTGCGCGCAAATCGTTGATCGACGGCAACAACACATCTGTGGCGTATCGAGCCTTTTCCCGTTCCGTATCTGTAATATAAGGGGAATCTAACGGATTCTCAGTGATTTCCACTGCCAACTTTAACAACTGTTCGATTTCCTTTTTTTTCATCGGTTCGCTCCATAGTGTTTGAGATAGTAAGCCGCCGGATCTTCCGGTTTGAACAGCTTGGCGTAATCAAGGAAACGGACGGCTTTAGCGCCGCCTTTAAAGGCGTTCAGGTAATTGCCAAGGCAAGTCATATCCGTTTCCAAAAACACGTTGACGCCGTTCCTTTGCATCAGGACGGGGCGTTTCGCTCCCTCGATCCGAGCCCCTTTCGTCAGCACAAAGTCCGTCTCGCTTTCCGTCAGGTTAAAGCCGTCGATTTCCTCCGGCGTTCCCGCACAGCCGTCATAGAAAAACCTTGTGTGGCAGTTCGTTAAAATCGTTTCCTTGATATTCAGCGTCTTCAAATCGTTCGTTCCCTGAAACGCCATAAAAATCGCCATTCTTTGCTTTCTTGCGGTTTTAAGCAGTTTCTCGATTTCCGTTTTCAGAGGGTGCGAAGAAAGAAGTGTCGGAGCTTCGTCAACAATCAGCAAAGACGGTTTGCCGTTTTGCGCGTTCTTTTCGATCTTTTTGAACAAATGGAAGAATAACGCCGCCGCCGCGTTCGCATCGTCCTTCACGTTATCCAAACCGAACACGTTTAATCGGTTTTGCGCTACGTCAAGCGTGTCTCTGTTCCCGTTGAACAACTTGGCATTCAATGTGTTTCCTTTAATCCATTTTTCAAGCTTTTCTTTGAACCGCCCGTTCGGAGCCAATTCGTTCGCATATAAATCCATGCGTCTGTTGAAACGAGGCTGTTTCAGCATTTCGGACACGAATATCCGAATGTCTTTCTTTTCTTCTTCAGTTTCGGCACAAGTCAGTATCTGCATAAACATATTCAGCGTCGTTTCTTCTCCGGCTCCGCAATCAAACGGGTTCAGACTGATTTTCCCGTCCTGACTGATTTGATGATACGTTCCGCCGACCAAGTCCGTGAACACCGTCACACCGTTGTCGCGGTCAAGCATAAACACCGACAAATCGGGATAAGCCGCCAAAGCTTGGCTGACCAAATGAAGAATTAACACCGTTTTGCCGCTTCCGGTCGGCGCGAACACGACACAATGAGGCGGAGCCTGATCTTCCGCCGTTGCGTGAAAAGTGAACCCGAACGGATTGCCGGAGGGAACGCTCGGAAAATAACAGACAGGGCATTCGCCCCAATCGCATTTGTTAATTCCCGTTTCGGCTTTTGTCATCGGGCATAAGTCCGCAAGATTTTCCGAAGTCAGCAACAGTTCTCGGTTGAAGTAATCTCTTCCCGGAGCCTGTCCCCAAAACTTCGGTAAAACGAGTTGTTCCTCCAACACGGGACGGACGCCGTATTTCCCCAATACCCCGTAAACGTCCTGAACGGCGGTCTGTATTCCGTCTTTGTCGTACAGGTTCAGAAAAATGCTGAACTCTGTTTGAAGCAGGGATTCCTTGCCGATTTCGACAATATCCCTTAATTCGCGCATTTCTTCGTTCGTCAAAGAGTTGAACTCTTTTTTCCCCAAGTTCATTTGCGCTTTGCGCTTATCCAGATTTGACAGCGCCGTGCTTTTCGAGATGGGAACGGCGTGAACGGAAACCGTTATGGGATAAGGCAACGCCAAAAGTCCGTCGAATATTTTTTGAGAAACGCTTTCCCCGAAGTCCTTGATGCCGAACGTCAGCCGGAAAGTGTCTGTCGCCCCGCGCGTCTGCGTAATTAATCCGTTCTTGTCGATCTTGATTCTCGAGCGTTCGATGCGGTGAATGTTATTTTCCTTATCGGAAACGGCCAGTTCTTCCGCATTGTAAAAAGTCGATAAGAACGTCAGCAACGGCGAAATACCGTCTTTTCCGCTTTTCGTCAGGACAGCCGGTTCCAAATCGGAAAGAGCGATAAAGATTTCACGGATAACGGCGTCCACCTCGCTTTCCGAAGACGAAGATACGACAATGTAGTGCCTTGTCTTAAACGATGTTTCAAGTCCGCTTTCCCATCGTTCGACCAGAGCGTCCAAGAACGGATTGCCGCAAGGAGGCTTTTTGGAAGCAGGAAGTAACGTCTTGTGGCTGATCAGACGCAAATGGACTTTGTTTTCCGATATACGGCGGAAAAACAACGCCCTTGCCGAAACCGCCTTTTCCAAATCATCCGCCCGTTTGCCCGCGACGCTTTGACCGGACAAGGCAACAACCTTGAACACTTGTCCCGTTTGTGTCATAACAACGCCGTCATCTTTAATTCCGGTTAACGGCACTTCGTCTTCAACGAATGTCAGTTTTTCCGTTTTGGTTTCGGGAACGCATCTCCCGTATGTCCAGGCGGCGGCAACGCCCGCGCCGATCAGCGGAAGCAAAAATTCATAATTCATAGATTGCTCCCGCGTTCTTAAACAGGCTTTTCGTTCTAAATCGCGGCTGTTCGTCCGATTTGACTCCGGCATACTCCCGCGCCCGAAGAGAGAAGTTGCGTAAGATATTGTTAATGTGCGGCTCTTTATTTGTCAGATGAATACAGAACAAGTGGGAAAGCGTCAGGCAAGCGAGCGTCATAATCGGTTCTCGGACAAGAACCGTTAAAACGATCGCGCCAAAGACTTCCAGATAAAGCAGATTTGTTGCCGCAAATAATATTTTTGACGGTTTGAGAACCGAACCGTAAATCCGTGAAGACCTCATAGCGCCCCCATAAACAGTTCGACAATCCACCCCAAGCCGGAAAAAGCCGCCATAATTATGCCGATTTTGATGCAGGTTTCTTTGTTAAAGCGTCCCGTTATCGCGCATAAAAAGCAAACGACCATACTTGCCATGGCAATCCATTTGCCAAGCGTTATGGCGTTTTCGATTAACGTTTGAATGGCCGTTTGGGCTTGCGTGAACGGATTTGAGTTTAACATCGGCATCGCCGCGTTTGAGACATCCGGCAGGATCGTTATTAAAACTGCGGCAAGAATGATTTTGAAAATAAAAGCGCAAGTTGCGCCGCGCGTTTTTGTTTCGCATAGCATAAATGTTGCTCCTTTGTTTAAGGATTTCAAAGGCAGCAACAAAAATGTTCCTGTTGGTAAAAACCGAAATCAAGTTTAGATTCAAATTTTATAAAATCAAGTAATTTTTAAAAATTATTGTTTTGTGTATTCATTGTAACAAATAAATATCAATGAAAATCAATTATTATCAATAAAACGCAATTATAATTACATATTGTTTTTATATTTTTATTCGATTATGATTTTTTCTGTTTTTTAACAATGCCGAGAATTTTCTCCGCACCAATCAGACCTCGTTTAAGCGTGTGTGACAACCGCTGAACAAAACCGCATTGTTAGGAGACAATCTCTATGGCTGAAAACACCACTACGGCATTGGAAGAAACATTTGCCGACATCGAACCGACGAAAAACATTTTAGCAGGGCAGGAGGGCTTGATCCGCCGTCCCGTTTTCGAGGGCGAGTTCGGGAAAGAACAAAAATTCAAAGGATACGAAATCGCCCCCGTTCGCGTGAAGTCCGTTTACGCGAAAGAAGATCAGTTGTGGGTCAAGTTTGAACGTCTGGACGGGAAAGACGGCTTCAACACTCGAATTGACAACGCCTATCAGCAATTTCGCAACACAAAGGAAATGACGCGGGAGGAAATCGACAAGGCGGAATGGATGAAAGCCCGAAACAAGTTGGACAGTCCCGCTTTCGTTCAAAAGTTGATTCACGAGGGTAAAGACATCAACGCCTTGATGACAGTTGCGGGCTATACCCGAGAACGCTTTGAAAAAATGGTCGAAAAATCGCAGGGCAAATCCAACGCTATGGAAGTCCCGTCAAAAGAGGAATTGCCTTCTTTGTCGCGGGCGGACGTTCCGAAACCAACACGTTCCAAATCCAAAGGACAGGAAAAGATGCAAGAGAAAACCGGCGAAATCGTTATGTGACGAAAAAGGGGAGTGTTTACTCCCCCTTTTTCTTTTACAATCCGACGACCGCTTCATCAAAGATTGCTTTCAAGCGGCTAATCTGATAAAAACAATCAAGGCTTCTGCGCGACTTTGCATGTCTTTGATTTTGTTTTCGGCGCGGTCGAAGATTTTGCGGTTTGCACAGCCAATCCAAAAAGAAGCCTTTTGAAGCGACATTTCAAGAGGCGTTTTTTCCCTGACCACGCCATAATTTCTCCGGAGAGGTTTCGCGAAATGAATAAAATCTCAATACGGTTCTTCAATGATCGGGAAGTCCGCGCCGTTTGGGATGACGCGAATGCGAAATGGTGGTTTTCGGTATTGGACATCATCGGCGTATTACGCGATTCCGATGATTACGCAAAAAACAGGAATTACTGGAAATACCTGAAAGCGAAACTGAAACGCGAGGGCAGTCAAGTGGGTAGTGTGACTACCCAGTTCAAATTCGTCGCGCCGGACGGGAAGAAACACGCCGCGAACGTCCTTGATTATGAGGGCATTATCGAGCTTGCCAAGAACTTTCCGAGCAAACAGGCAAACCGCTTTATCGAATGGTTTACATACAGCGACGAAAGTATCGACGGCAAAAGCAAAACAAAGGCGTATGCGCTGTTTGACAGTTCTTTGTTTGAAATGATGGAAGTCGGGACGGTCAAAGGACTTCAACAGATACACGGTTATCTTTTCGGCGGCCTGTATGACTTCGCCGGACAGATCAGAACGGTCAACATCGCAAAGGAGAGCTTTCGTTTCGCGCCGGCACAGTTTTTGGAGAATACGCTCAAAACCATCGAAAAAATGCCTGAAAGCTCCTTCGATGAAATCGTTGATAAGTATGTTGAAATGAACATCGCACATCCGTTCAGAGAGGGAAACGGCAGAAGCGCAAGAATCTGGATAGACCTGATCCTGAAAAAGAATCTTCGGCTTTGCGTGGACTGGAGCAAAATCAACAAGGACGATTATCTGAACGCCATGCGGAAAAGTCCGTCGGATTCAACTAAGATCAAAGCCCTGTTGAAAAGCGCGTTGACGGACAAGATCAACGATCGCGAAGTGTTTATGAAAGGGGTGGACTACTCCTACTACTACGAACAGGACGATACGATTACGGACGACAAAGATCATCCGTGGTTCCGCGAAGCAACCGAAGAAAGCAAAAAGGCAGAGTAAAATCGTTATGTGACGGAAAAGGGGAGTGTTACTCCTCTTTTCTCTAGTCGTCATATTTACTCAAACAATGTCTGATATCTGTCTTTGATATTAGCTGATATTTTGTCATAAACATCAGAAGCGGTAAGGGGATTTTCATTGAGCTTGTTTGCCAAATTATATCCTTTTTCCACAATGCCGGAAAATGTTTTCGCCATTTCTTTCATCATACCGGTCGGATTTAAATGCAGCTGTGAAAAGAGAGCTTCCCAATCCTTTTTATAGACCGAAGCGTAAGTTCCTTTGCCGTTAATCGTCATGGCAATATCATGGCTGACAATTTTCTTGGGATAAACATCGACCGCCACTAAATCATACGTCGGAGATAAAGCTACTTTGTTATTCCGATCAATATGTAAAAATGAAAAATTCTTCGCATGAGCATCGGTGTTGCCGATAAGATAGTTAAAAATAAGCAGTTGAATGAATTTATAACCGTCTGCGGCTTTTCGGTGTGAATGCTGCGTAATGGCATTGTATATTTGTGAAATTTTCGGTCCGCCGTCTGATTGATATTTTTGTCGGCTTAAATAACCCAACACCTGACAAAAATCTTCCTGATGTATGCGTTCGATTTTGCCGTTAAGCGATTTTCGATCAAATCTTTGAATTTCTAAATATTTTCGCCCGTCAACCGAATGTATTTCAACCTCAATGGCATCTTTAAATATTTTTTTTGCCAAGCTCATGCAAAACAGCTCGTTTTCGAGCAATCCGTCAAAACGTTTGTTGGTAATTTTGATAATATGTGTGGTCGGGTGTTCGTCGTCAGAGCGATAGTATTTCCCTTCTTCATCTTTATAAACGGCAAATTTTGCTTGCGCTCCGGCTAAAGATAAACGGGGTGCGTTTTGCAAGCCTGTCAATAAAGGATTATCCGGCAACTCATCAATGATGCCAGCCAACTGTTCTTTGCCGATCTCTTTTAAAGGAGTGTCAATCTGTTTTTGGAGTTCTGCCGGATATAAGGAAACGGCTCCCGCGCAATCTCCGCCAATTTGATTAAGGATTGAAAAAGTGTTTTGCTCCGATATATGAAATTTTGCGGCAATCGAGCTCAGTGCATCGCCTTCCGGTTTCAAATTATCAAAAAAAGGCTCGGCATATGCTGCTTCATATGCTTCCGGTCTGACAGGCATACGAACGGATAAAGGATATGAGGAAATCTCGTATTGAAACATTAGGTGTCCGAGCGAATCTTCCGATAAAGCTCCAACCTTTTGTCCGTATAAATAGACGCTTAATTCTCTTGTCATTGATTACTCTTTGTCTTCAAAACTCAAATTTAATTCCAGCAACCACGCAACATGGAGTGCCTTTTCCAATTCTATGGTGGGTTTTCCTCTTTCCAATTCACCGATAAAACGAGGGCTGACGTTAGCTATTGCCGACAGCTGTGTTTGCGTCAATCCTTGCTTTTTTCTTTGTTGTTTAACGGCTGTACCGAAATCTGTTGCATTTTGTATCATCATTTTCTTACCTCTCGGTAAGATTAGCACGTTTTTTTATCAAAATCAGTTTAAATCTTACCTATCGGGAAGATTTTAGTATAAATAAGTTTTTTAAACCGATATATTCCCGAACGGGAAGAAATTTGGAGGTTTGTTTCATCAATGCCTCTTCTTCTCAAAGTTGTTTGTCATTTTTTTCACCTCTTTCAATTTTTTTTGAAACTTCTCCATCAAGATTTTCAGACGAACCTCTCGTTTTTTCTTTAATTCAGAGGTTGTCATCGGTTTTTCTCCGCGCTTTCGGATTGACAAGATAGTTTACGACTTTTGATCCGGGAACTTTTATCGGTTCGCTGATGAGGTTTCGTTCAATCAGAATTTCCAGTCGCTCTTTGATTTGATCCGCACAAAGTTTATGCCGGAACGCATAAACGATCTCCCGTTGCGAAACAACCGGCTTTTGAAATCCTTGTATGGTCGCCCAGATGACAGAGGCCTCTTTAATTCTTAAATCCGATGAAAGCATGAAATTATCAAAAATTTTTGTCGCGTGGCTGATAAGGCGGGAAGAAACTTTTATCGCGTCGCGCATCGTATCTCCGTTGATCGGAGTCGAATTGCCTTTATATCGTGCCATATGCAATAAACCGGCAAGGCGCAAACATTGTCCGCAAAGTTTTCCGCCCCAACCCTGACATATTTCCATTTTCCCGCCTTTCCGTAAATCCTTTTCAACCTTGTTTTGAAAGTCCGCCCAAAGAGAACGGGCGACTTTTGACAATCTGATTTTTGCCGCGGAACGCGGGGTCGGAATGTTCAGAAGATCGGTAACGGCTTCTTCGTAGGATTCAGTCAGTTTTAGTGGAACGGCTTGCCCTTGATGCGTTCTGTATCCTATTTTAGAAGACGGTTCGCAAAACAGAAATCTCTCGTAAAATCCTTTTCCGATAAAGTTCCTGTTCTTGGCCATATTCTCGAAAATGACCGGCTGAACAATCATAAATATTGTGATGAGAGGGGAAAGATAGACTTCATGATCCCGCCGTTTAATGCGCAAGTTTCCGCCGTCCCAGCCCTTAAGCAGAACGTCGATGTTTGATGTCCCGCCGGTGTAAAGTCCCGAGCAGGTGTCTAAAATGCCGCCCTCGTCAGTAATAATCGAAATTTTCCCTCCTTGTTCGCATAACGCACTCGCCAAACTTTCCGTTGTCGCATCGGTCAAAAATAATTTTGGCAATGCCGGAGGTTCAAACAAAAGAGCTTCCTTTTCCGCGATAGCCTCTATTGCTTCCTGATTGTCTGCGGAAAGCTTCTTTCGTTCATTCTCGATCAATTTCCTTTGGGAGAGGAAGATTGATAAATCCTTTTTATATTGAGGTTCTAAAACCTCCCTTTGCTTTATCTCGTAAGCGACAATCGGTTTTATACAGCTTTTTAAAATGGCGGATTTTCTGTTTGCGGGCGGCATCGCGACCATCATATAAAGATTTAGCGGTTCCGCGTAGTCGTTTTCAATCTGAACGACAAACTTATTTTGCAACGCTGTTGCCAACACGCTTAAAATACAAAGGATCGTTGCGCTTTGCGGCGTTTCCAAGCGCTCGGAAAGAGCGCGAGCAAACTCTTTGAACGGACTGGGTAAAACATCGTCGGGAATTTCTTCCAACATAAAGTCGTCAAAAAAGACCGGATCGTCCCATTCTTGAGTAAAATCCATAATGTTTCCGTTTTTTCCCGATGTTTCCCGATTGCCATATCCGTCGAACTCTTTGCTTTCTTTTGATTTTTTTGCAATATTTCCCATTTTTCCCATTTTTCCACTCGCTAAGAGTCATTTACAGTCCCAATGAAGCGCTGATTTGTTGACGGACAAAGTCCAAGCCGTACCAACAATGAAGATCGTTGAAATCGGTTGATTGCGTGTCGTTTTCATCAAAAACGGGGAAAACGACTTTCGCTTTAAGCTGTCGGGCTGCTTTTTTCGCTTTTTCAATTCCGGTGTTGATGGCGTTAAATCTGTCATTGTCCGCGCAAAAGATCAGTTCGGAGTCAGGATATTTTTGAGCCAAAAGCGGAGCGATATACGCGAGATTGCCCGCATCGAAGCAACAAACGACACTTTCTTGCATTGCCAGAAAGATACTGCTTCCCGTTGCATATCCTTCGCAAATGAAGATATGTTTCATTGATTGTTTGAACATAAAGAAGTTTCCCGATTTCTTTCCGTTTCGCAAAAAGCGTTTTTTCCCGTGAATATCAATGAATTGAAGCGTCCAAAGCTCGCCGTTAATATCCGAAAGAGGAATGATTAAAAAGCCTTCTCCGGCAACCTTTAAGCCGTAATTCAAGGCTTTCTTCTTTTTCAAATATTCGTGAGAAAAAGTTAAATAAGGGGTGCTTTCCCAAATGTTCTGCGCTCTTTGTCGGCTGGCCTTATAGAAAAAGGTTCTTTCCGCTTCCATTTGTTCGATTAAATCCTGAACTCTTTTGGAATAACGTGTGCGATCGAAATCACCGACTTCCTTTCCGGGAAAGACGGCGGTGGAAAGATCGCTTGCGAAATCTCCGAAAAAATAACCGTCATCGACAGGAATGGCCCAATATCTTTGATTTTTTCCCCAACGGATAAAACCGTTTGAAGAAGCGCGGTTTTGCGGATAAGGGATTCTGTATTCGTGTAAAGCGTTTTCTAAAACAGGATCATAGCGCATTGTTTTCGTTCTCCCATTGATGCTTTTTTATAAACTCCCGAATATCGCAAAGTTTGTATAAAACCCTGTTCGAGAATTTGACGTACGGGAGATTGTAGCGATTTTCAGCCCGCCACCGGCACATCGTTGCTTGCGTGACGCGAAGCATTCTTGCCGCTTCTTTTGAAGTGATGTAGTCATTTAATGTTTCCATGGAAAAATCCTTTCCTTTGTAAGTGAACAAAGGAAAGGTAAATTATGATTTCATAATTTTCATCTTCTTCAAGGGCTACAAATTCTTTGTAGCGCTTGAAGTTTTTTTTAAGGGATCTTTCCGTGTTTTTTCAGACTCGAAATCCAACTCGCCAAAAGGTTTCGAATGTTCGTTTCCGTCAAAGGAAAAGGAGTGTATTTGCCTGAAACCATCTTTTCTATTCGGGACGCCGCCACTACGTTTTTAATATCAGGTTCCAACTCGGCAATTTCCAGATACCTCGCTGTTACGAACTCTTTAACCTCAATAAAATTTGCGGAACGACGCCTGCCTCCCAATGATCCCGCGGTCGCTGTGGTCGTGTTCCGACTTGTCAGATTCAGATATATCAGAACACCCAGCTCATAGGCTTCAAGAACATCTAAAGCGTCAATCTTGAATTTTCCTCTGAGTAAGGGATTGTGTTCATATTCTTTCAATTTTGAAAAAAGATTGATGATTTCGGTAAAAAATCGAATGTCGGCCAATTCCTTTTTTGTTTCGTCCGTGGTTTTGACTGCGCTTTCCATATTTATTAAAGCCACTTCCATTTGTTCAATTAAGAAACAGAATGTTGCGGCATACTCTTCCGATAACATTTTTTTTGCTTCTCTTAAATTTGTTAAAATCTCTGCCGTTTCAGTCATAGCATTCCTCTTTTTGTTAAAAATGATAAACCGTTGACGCGTTTGAACACATCAACGTTAAAGGCTATTATGAACAACAGCGGAAATGTCGCTTTTCGGTGAGGAGGGTGGATTCGTTTCTTTGCGTGTTATGTCGTTTCTTGTGCTTTATTCGCGCGGCTGTTCATCAGATTGACCGCTTTCGTCATGGCATCTCTTACGCTTTCGACATTCATTCGGGCATAAATTTGCGTTGATTGAAAACTCTTATGTCCCAATGTTCTCGAAATTAACGGCAGATTTACGTCAGCCATAGCCTCATAGCTTCCCATCGTTCTGCGAAGATCGTGAATACGAAGATCCTTTATGTTCAATTTTTTCAATAAAGTTGCCCAGGCTTTTTTGGGCTCCTCGTAATGTCCCGTTTTGCTGTCGGAGGGAAATACCCATTCGGAATTTGTTTCGCTTTTAATGCGTTGGAGTAAATCAACGGCTTCATCAATCAGCGGAACGTCCAAAGCCAAACCGTTTTTTGTTTTGGGAATGTGCCATATTCTGTTTGTCAGATCAATGTGATCCCAACTCATCGCAAGAACGTTGGATCTCCGTTGACCGGTGTAAATGGACAACAGAACAAAATCTTTGAGGATCGTGTGCGGTTCCGAGGTTAATTCTTTGAACAGTAAAGAAAGCTCTTCCGGTCTTAAAAAACGGCTTCTGGCCGGTGTGGGGAATTTTTTTATGCCAAGACAAGGATTATATGTCAGATAACGCCATTCAACCGCTTTGTTGAACACAGTCTTCAACATAACCAGAACGTGATTTGATGTTTGTTTGCTGACAGCGAGAGTTTCCGATTGGATGATCTCAACGTCCTCGCGGGTTACGTTGTCCAGACGTTTAAAACCTATGCGTTTGTCAACATATTTGCGATAGGAAGATTCTATGTATCTCTTAGCTCTTTCGCTCATCATTTTTTGTGCGTGTCTGGGGATATAGACTTCATTTATAAACTCTTTAACGGAAAGAAGTCTGGCGTTAGCTTGTTCCGTTTTTCGCTGTTCTTCATGTTCTTCCATGTCCGAAATAAAATCTATCGCCTTTTTGCGAGCCTCTTTTAAGGTCATTTGCGGATAATCGCCTAAAATAAAATAGCGAATGTTGTTTTTAATTCTTTTCCGAGCGAAAAAAGTTTTAGTTTTTTTGTTTACGCGAATAAAGAGGGCGGTAACTTTTGTGTCGCCGATTTCATATCGTGTTGTGTCAGGTTTGAGATTGTTCAAAAAAAGCTCTGTAAAATTTTCTTTACCGCGAGATTTCATTTTGACCCCCTGTCAGACCGGTTGATAACACCAAGATATCAAAAGTGTCTAACAAATGTCTAACAAAAAAAACGAAATTAAACGATATATAACGCAATCGGAAGCAATGTGGATTACATTTTTTAACGCTCTGAAAGCCTTTATTTTCTGCGGTTTTTATAATAAAACGCACTATAGCGCAATATAACGCAATATATCAGACCGTCTGATTTGTAATCATCAGGTCGGGAGTTCAAGTCTCTCTGCCGGCACCATTCAAAGGGGCGGAAACGTCAGGTTCCGCTCCTTTTGCTTTCTGATCCGCAAAAAAACGAGGCGGCCGGTTTTCAGTTTCCTTTATATGTCGAATAACCGTTTGCCGATACGGTCAGCGGAATATGATAGTGTCCGTTTCCGGTCATTTCAAAAACGATTTCAATGTACGGGTAAACGGATTTCAGATTTTGGGATTTGAAATAAGGCGCCGTGTAAAAACGCAGTTTATAAATGCCGTTGTCGCTGCCTTCAGCCGGAACAAAGTTTGCAATACGGCCGTTTTTCGCTGTTTTTTCGGCTTTTTGCAGCTGCCATTCGTTTGTTTCCGGATTAAATTTGAATAATTCGACGCGTACGTCGGACGCGGGAATTCCTCGGGTGACGTCCAGAATATGCGTGCTTAGCCTGTAAAGACTGTCCTGCGCCAACCCGTATTTCAGACCGGCAAAGAAAAAAACAGTGCATAAAAAAATGAATTTTTTCATGTTTCGTCTCCGAATTTATTTTTTTCAATGGTATGTAATTTCCGTTTATAAAAAAAGCCCTCCGAATTGAGGGCTTTTCAAATAAAAAGGTGTTTTCCGCGTAGGACGAAAGTTTATATCGCGGCTTTTTTCTTTGAACCGAATATGACGGCTTTGACCTGCAGGGCGGCCGGGTCGAAAATCACAATGCGTTCACCGTCAAAATCAGAAACAATACGTATGCAGAGCATGTCGCCGCAGGCATGACTGTCCTTAACATGTTCTTTGTCCGCCAGATCTAGGTAAATTTCTCGCGGCGTTTCCGTCGTGTTTTTTCGTGTCGGCGCGATTCCGGTTCTGCCGCTCAGCAGCTTCGGCGTCGTTTTATAATTGACCAGACCGTAAATGATGCCGCCCAAAGTCAGAAAAATCAAAAGCGTAATAACGCCGATCAACATTTTTAAAAATAAAATTTTATTCATTTGAGGCCTCGGAAAAATTCATTTTTTCTTTTATACAGAAAAAAAGCCGACACAAAAAGAAAAGTTTTTGATAATGTTAAAAAACTTAATCCGTTTCGTATTTTCAGGCCACGGTTTGTTTTATGGATAACAGAAAAGACAATGAAAATGTTTTAATAACGCCGCCCGTTGATCCGCAAAATGCCAAAATCAGGGTGGACAAGTGGCTGGCGGCCTGTACGGATCTGTCGCGCAGCCGTGTTTCGGCCCTGATTGATCAGGGGGCTGTTTTTCTGAACGGCGTCTGTCTGCGCGATCAGGATAAAAAGACGGCGGCGGGGGAGGTCTACCGGATTGAAATTCCGGCGCCCGTTGACGCCGTGCCGCAAGCCCAGCCGATTCCGCTGGATATCGTATATGAAGACGCCGATCTGTTGGTTGTCAATAAACCGGCCGGAATGGTTGTTCACCCGGCGGCGGGCAATTACGACGGGACTTTGGTTAATGCGCTGTTATCGCACTGTCGGGAAAGTTTGTCGGGAATCGGCGGCGTCATTCGTCCGGGAATCGTCCACCGGCTGGACAAGGAAACCAGCGGATTGATGGTGATTGCCAAAAATGACGAAGCCCACAAAGGATTGTCCGCCCAATTCGCCGTTCACAGCCTGGAACGGTGTTATCTGGCTTTGATTTGGGGCAGACTGTTTCCGGCGCAGGGCGTAATTGAAACGCAGATCGGACGCAGTTCCGTTAATCGCAAAAAAATGGCCGTTGTCAAATCCGGCGGCAAAAGAGCGGAGACGCATTACCGGACAATCAGCCTTTATGCCGGCGGCGCGGTCAGTTTGGCGGAATGTTCGCTGAAAACGGGACGGACACATCAGGTTCGTGTGCATATGACGGCTTTGGGCCACCCGTTGGTCGGCGATAAAACATACGGAAAAGTGCCCGGCACGGCACGGCATAATCCTGCTTTAGCCGCTGTGGTGAATTTTTCCCGCCAAGCGCTTCATTCTTATAAAATGAGCTTTGAACACCCGACAACGCATCAGGTCATGCGATTCGAAATTCCTTTGCCGGCAGATATGTTGGCGGTCGTAGATGCGCTGAAATAGTTAAACACGAAAAGCCCGCAAAAGCAGGCTTTTTCTTTTGTTTGCGAAAAATCCGCTGGTTAGCCCTGACGAGCCTTCATGCGCGGGTTTTTCTTATTAATAATGTAAACGCGCCCTTTTCTGCGGACGATTTTGCAGTCTTTATCACGCAGCTTAGCGGACTTCAGGGAATTACGAACTTTCATAACACAATCCTCAAACTTAACTTTCTTCTAATGAAGATAGGTGACAATACAAAGATTGTCGGGTATTGTCAATCATTAAAGGGACGATTTATCGTCGAAAAGGAGTTTTTTTATGCGACAGCTTTTTTTGTTTTTTATTTTACCGGTATTGACGTCATGTGCTTTGGTTCCCGAAAGCTGGCTCGGGGTTTCCGAAGCGTTTGAAAACATGCAGTCTTCCGCGCGTTCCTATACAATTCTGCCGCCGCCGGAATCGTCGGTTTTTACCGGGTCGCAGACAGTGTACCGGAATAATTATGTGTTAAATGAAACCGCTTCGGCAAAAGTCGGTGAAACTGTTTTAAGGGTACAGGCTTTTAAAAAGGATAACTTCGTTTCCGATGAATTGATTTTGGACCGGCCGGTAAAAATAAAAATCGGAACGGACGAAATGACTTTGCCGGCAAGGAAATATCAGATTTTTGGTCTGTTTGAACAGAAAGATAAAACCTATTTCGTTTTACCGAAGTTTAATCATTATTATTTTCTTGTGGACATGAACGGCGCGATACAGCGGCACTTTTTATATGAAATAAAAGGCAGCGACAAAGCGACTCTGTTTCCTGAACAGGCTTTTCTTATGCCTGAATCGGCTCGTATGAAACGGGTGTTGTCTTCTCAGCAGTCAAAAGTGCCGTTTTTGGATTTTGAAGTCGTTTACGACGGTATAAAAAACAATCAGATCATTCTGTTTTACAAGGACGCTGTTCCGGGGACAAACGGCGGCAGCGGCAGTTTTGATACTTTGGGATATCCGGCCGATTCGACAATGATTTCAGTCGCGGGACGTCTGCTGCGCATTATCCGTGCGGACAATGAACAGATCACTTATATTGTCGTCAAAGAATAAAGCGGGAATGGGGAAAAGGGCGGGTTAATTCCGCCTTTTTTTCCAATTTAAAACGACAATGCCGATATTCAGGTATAAAGCAAAAAGAATCCAAATTCCGTAAGGAAGTAATAAAAAAAATGCCGTTTTGGAGCTGATGTAAAAAATCCGAAAAGTTTGCGCCAAAAAGAATGACAGCAAACAGAGTACCACCAGAGAAGCTCCGGGAGATTTCAGGCCGAAAAAAACGGGAGACCAAAGTAAATTCAGTCCCGTTTGAATGACAAAGGTAATAATGCCGGTTGATTTTTTTCGGTTTTCTTTTGCTCTCAAAAAAATCAGAAAAGAAATCCCGATCAGCATATATAATATCGGCCACACAATCATAAATACCTGATCCGGCGGCGTTAACGGCGGTTTTATTAATAAGGCGTACCATTCCATATTCTGCATAATGTTAATATGAAGATATTTTTTTTATGTGTACAGATCGCTTTTAGATGAATAAAAAACCTCCCGCCCGAAAGCAGGAGGTTTTCTTTTGGCAACCGACAGAATTATTTCTTTTCGGCTTCTTTTTTCGCAATCGCGGCGCCCAGAATATCGCCCAGGGAAGCTCCGGAATCGGTGGAACCGAATTCAGACAAGGCTTCTTTTTCTTCAGCAATTTCGCGCGCTTTGATTGACAAAGCGATTTTGCGCGTTTTGGCGTCAATCTGCGTGACTTTCGCATCGACTTTGTCACCGACGGCAAAGCGTTCGGGACGCTGTTCGGAACGGTCGCGGGACAAATCGGCTTTACGGATAAAGCCTCTTGATCCGTTTACTTCGACTTCGATTCCGTTGTCGGCGATCGCGGAAACGATACCCGTTACAACGTCGCCTTTCTTGATGTCGGAAACAGCGTCGGCAAACGGATCGTTCGTCAGCTGTTTAACGCCCAGAGAAATGCGTTCTTTTTCAACGTCAACGTCCAAAACTTTGGCTTTGATAACGTCGCCTTTTTTGTATTCCTTAACGGCTTCTTCCCCGCTCTTGTCCCAAGACAGGTCGGATAAGTGGACCATACCGTCAATATCGCCGTTCAGGCCGACAAACAGGCCGAATTCGGTGATGTTACGGATTTCGCCTTCGATAACCGTACCGACCGGGTGCGTTTCGGCAAAAGCTTCCCACGGATTGGGCAGGCACTGCTTCAGACCCAGAGAAATACGGCGTTTCGCCTGATCGACGTCCAGAACCATAACTTCGACTTCCTGAGAAGTGGAAATGATCTTGCCCGGGTGGGTGTTTTTCTTCGTCCAGCTCATTTCAGAAACATGGACCAGACCTTCAACGCCCTGTTCCAGTTCAATGAATGCGCCGTAATCGGTGATGTTCGTCACACGGCCGGTCAGTTTCGCGCCGACAGGGTATTTCTGTTCAACGCCGGACCACGGATCGGCTTCCAGCTGTTTCATGCCCAGGCTGATACGCTGCGTTTCGGGGTTGAAACGGATAATCTGAACCTTGACGGGCTGACCGATCGTCAGCGCTTCGGACGGGTGATTAATGCGTTTCCAGGCAATGTCGGTGACATGCAGCAAACCGTCAACGCCGCCCAAGTCAATGAACGCGCCGTAATCGGTGATGTTCTTGACAACGCCGTCCAGAATTTGGCCTTCGGACAAATTCTTGATCAGTTCGGAACGCTGTTCGACGCGCGTTTCTTCCAAAACGGCGCGGCGGGAAACAACGATGTTTCCGCGGGCGCGGTCCATTTTCAAAATCTGGAACGGCTGCGGCGTGCCCATCAGCGGACCGACGTCGCGTACCGGACGAATGTCAACCTGAGACCCCGGCAAAAACGCGATCGCGCCGGACAGATCAACCGTAAAGCCGCCTTTGACGCGGCCGAAAATAACGCCTGTAACGCGTTCGCCGTTCGCCTGCGCTTTTTCCAGTTCGTTCCAAGCTTCTTCGCGGCGGGCTTTTTCACGCGACAAAACGACCATGCCGTCTTTGTCTTCGTAACGGTCAATGAACACGTCGACCTGATCGCCGACTTTCATTTCCGCATTAAAGCCGAATTCACGGCGGGCAATGCGGCCTTCTGATTTCAGGCCGACGTCAATCGTAACGAAATCATCGTTCAAAGCTACGATCGTGCCTTTGACAACGGAGCCTTCCAGCCCTTTGTCTTCACCGAACATTTCGTTGAACAGTTCGGCAAAATTTTCTTTCATCGCCGGAATTTCTTCGGCTGTTGTTTTAGTTACCATTTAAATTTACTTCCTTTACATCATTTTTATTCATGCCGCCCGGTTGTATCCGGAGGTCTGCACATAAAAAACAACGGAACCGCCGTGCCTTCGGTTCCGCTGTCTGTATATATGAAAATCCCTGCTTTTGCAACGGATTATTTCAGATTTTTTTGATTTTACGCATGATTGACGGCAATGTAATCCAGCGCCGCCTGAAAAGCCTGTACGGCGTTTAAATGCGACGTATCCAGAACATAAGCGTCCGCGGCCGGTTTCAGCGGCGCCGTCGCGCGGTTTGAATCGCGTTCGTCGCGTTCTTTGATGTCAGCCAGAATTTTATCATAATCGGCGGGTTTGCCGGCTTCCTGCAATTCTTTGAACCGGCGGTCGGCGCGGACTTCGGCCGAAGCGGTGACAAAAAATTTCACATCGGCCGACGGGCAGACGACGGTGCCGATATCGCGGCCGTCCAGCACTGCGCCTTTGGCCGGCATGCCGTCCTCAAAAAACGGGTGTTCGGCAAAATCCCTTTGCAGTTGCAGCAAAGCTTCGCGGACGGCGGGAATGGCGGCGACCTTGGACGCGGCGTTTCCGGTCGCTTCGTCGCGCAAAGCCGGATTGGACAGAATCTGATTGATGCTTTTGGGATCAAAAGCGCGCGCCTGTTTGGCCGCGGCGGCTTCGTCGGAAGGATCGGCGCCGGCCTGCAAAACGGCGTAACCGACGGCGCGGTACAGTCTGCCCGTATCCAAAAAAGCGTAGGAAAAATGTTTGGCGAGGTTTTGCGCCAGCGTGCCTTTTCCCGCGGCCGCGGGGCCGTCAATCGCAATAATCATGTATGTTTGCTCCTGCTGTGTTCATCAAAGGAATAAATTCCGGAAAACTGGTTGCAACCGATGAAGCGTCGTCAATGTAAACGGGATTCTCGCTTGCCATGCCCATCACCATAAAAGACATGGCGATGCGGTGATCCAGTTTTGCCTCAATCAGTCCGCCGCCGCAAGGTTTTTTTCCAAAACCGCGGATTCGTATGGAATCGCCGCCGGTTTCGGCGCATTCGACGCCGTTTTTGTTCAGTCCGTCTATAATGGCCCGGAAACGGTCGCTTTCTTTGACTTTCAGTTCGGACAGGCCGTTCAGGACGGTTTCTCCTTCGGCAAAGGCTGCCGCAACCGCCAGAATCGGGTATTCGTCAATCATGGACGGGGCAATTTCCTCCGGAACGTCGATTCCTTTGAGTTTTGAAGACAGTACTCGCAGATCCGCCGCGGGTTCTCCGGCGATTTCGCGTTTGTTTTCAAAACGGATATCGGCGCCCATTTTTAATAAAACGTCCAGTATTCCCGTGCGCAGCGGATTTAACCCGACGTTTCTGACGGTGACGTCGGAATTATCGGTAATCAGCGCGGCGACAAGGGCAAATGCCGCTGATGAAATATCCGCCGGGACAAAAACGTCGCGGGCTTTCAGCCGCCGGCCTCCGCGCAGTGTGATGACGTTGACGTCGTCCGCGTTTTTTTCCGAACGGATATCTGCGCCGAAAGCTTTGAGCATTCGTTCCGTGTGATCGCGGCAGGCGACGGGTTCGTAAACGGTCGTCGTTTGTTTTTTACGCAGTCCGGCCAGCAGCAAAGCGGATTTTAACTGAGCCGAAGCGACGGGCATCACGTAATCGAACGGTCTGTCGTCCGCGTGTCCCCGCATGGTAATCGGCAGCTTGCCGTCCGTCGTTTGAAAAACGGCGCCCGTTTGGGACAGGGGATCCGTAATTCTTTTCATCGGTCTGGAACACAAGCTGGGATCGCCGGTCAGACTGACGCGGATCGGGCAGGAAGCCAGCAGACCCATCAACAGCCGGACGCCCGTTCCCGAATTGCCCATGTCAAGAATCGAATCCGGCTGCTTAAACGTTTCCGTTCCTTCGACCGTCCATAAACCGGAATCGTCTTTGCTGATTGCGGCGCCCAGTTTCTGCAAAGCCCGCGCGGTGTTCAGAACGTCTTCGCTTTCCAGCAGGCCGTTGATTTTTGTTGTTCCTTCGGCTATTGCGCCCAAAATCAGCGCGCGATGGGAAATTGACTTGTCGCCGGGAATTTTCGGGCAGCCGGTCAGGCCTTTTGTTTTTTCAGAGATTATTTTGTGCATGAAAAATCACTTTTTTGCAGTTTTTTGTTTGACACGGATAACGCTAACATGTCAAATCCGTTAAATAAATATTTTTTGGAAAAAAGGAGATGTCTTACATGTCAAAACCTGAATGGGGAACAAAGCGTATTTGTTTGCAGTGCGGCGAACGTTTTTACGATTTGGGCAAAGATCCGATCAAATGTCCGCATTGCGGCGACACCCTGTCTGTGGAAGAATTCCTGCGCCTGCAGGCGATGATGGCCGGCAAATCCAAACGCGGCGTCAAAGGGAAAGTTCATGAAGATCTGGAAAATATTGCGGCCGAAGAATCTGTTTTTGAAGAAGCGGGCGACGATGAATTGGAATTGATCGAAGACGCTTCCGATCTGGGCGACGACCATCACGATATGGCCGAAGTCATGGATAACGTCGAAAAAGGCGAAGAATAATTTTATTCCTTTTCCGAATTAAAACTGGAAATTAAAGAAATCAGATGTTACCCTTTTAGGGTAGGCTGATTTCTTTAAAGAAAGCGGTTAAAAAATGCTGTTTCGTTTGGCTATTGCTGTTTTTTTGTTAACGTCCGGGGGGGCAAAGGCCGCCTGTACGTTTGCCGAACAGGCGGAAAAATCCGGCAAAATCAATATCGCTTTCATGCAGTATATTTATTGCGCGGAAGAAGAAAACGACGCCGAAGCCCAATATAAACTGGGGTCCATGTATTATCAGGGCGTGGGGCTGCCCCGGCCGGATTTCAGACGCGCGGTCGCTTTTTTTTCCCGCGCTGCCAATAACGGATATGCGCCGGCGCAGGTAAAGCTGGGGCTTTTGTACTGGCGCGGCGAAGGAATCGCAAAAAATCTGAAAATGGCTCATAAGTGGCTGTATCTGGCTCAGGAACCGGAAAATATGCGCTGGTTTTATTATGTCGGCCCGTCTTCGGATAAAACGGCGGCTTCGGTTTATGCCAAGCTGAACAGCGTAATAAAAAAAGTATCTGACAAGGATATCATGGACGCCGTGCCGTTTTCTGAAACCGTTCCTTTAAACGCTTTGGGGGACGGAGTGATACCGTCTTATAAGGAAGTCGCCGAATTTCAGCATGAAAATCTGATTGAAGCCGGGGAAGAACTGCTGGACGCGTCGTCTCAGAAAGATCTGCAGAAATATTTAAACGGTCTGCTGCCGAATATTAATCCTAAATTTCCTTCCAGTCTGACGAACGACGAAAAACAACGCGCTTTGCAAATGATTTTAAATTGGTTCAAGCCGGTTTTGCTGACAACGCAAAATTTTGATCCTGCAAAAATTCCCGTGCTGGAAAAATTAAAACGGGAAATTGAACGGCCGGTTGAATAAAAACAGCTTTGGTACGATTGTGAAAAAGAAACTTTTTGTAAAAACTTTCGGCTGCCAGATGAACGTTTACGATTCTCTGCGCATGGTTGATTTGATGCGTACGCTGGGGTTCGAACAGACGGATACGCCTGACGACGCCGATATGATTATTTTCAACACATGTCATATCCGGGAAAAAGCGTCTGAGAAAATATTTTCCGAACTGGGACGTTTTAAACCGTTAAAAGAACAAAGAAAAGCGCAGGGACGGGATTTAATTTTGGTCGTTGCCGGCTGTGTCGTGCAGGCTGAATCGGCGGAATTTATGAATCGCGCCAAGTTTGTCGATATCGCTTTGGGACCGCAGACGTACCACCGTCTGCCGGAAATGCTGCGGCGGCTGGAACAAAAAAGAAAACAGCGTATTATTGATGTGGAATTTCCGGCCGTTGCCAAATTTGATTCTCTGCCCGCGGCGAAATCAAACGGCGTATCGTCTTTTCTGGCCATACAGGAAGGCTGCGACCGGTTTTGTTCTTATTGCGTCGTGCCGTATACGCGCGGGGCGGAATATTCGCGTCCTTTGGCTGAAATCGTTGCCGAAGCGCGTCAGCTGGCCGCAACGGGAACAAAAGATTTAATGCTGCTGGGACAAAATGTGAATGCCTGGCACGGGGAAGGGGCGGACGGCAATCCGTCGGATCTCAGCCGGCTGGTCAAAGCCGTGGCGGAAATTGACGGGATTGAACGGATCAGATATGTCACGTCATATCCGTCTGATTTTACCGAAGCCATGATTGCGATGCACCGCGATATTCCGAAGGTGATGCCTTATCTGCATTTACCGATTCAATCGGGTTCGGACAGAATTTTGAAGAAAATGAACCGCCGTTATACTTGCGCCGAATATGAAAAAATTGTGTCCCGGCTGCGTGAGGCCTGTCCGGAAATCGCGCTGTCTTCGGATTTTATCGTCGGCTTTCCCGAAGAAACGGAAGACGACTTTGAGCAAACGATGGATTTGGTGCGCCGCGTCAGGTTTGCGCAATCTTATTCGTTTAAGTACAGCGCCCGTCCGGGAACGCCTGCCGCCGCAATGAAAGCGCAGATTCCCGAAGACGTGAAAACCGAACGCCTGGAACGGCTGCAAGCGTTGCTGATTGAACAGCACGCCGCGTACAACGCCGGTTTTTTGGGACGGGAAACCGACGTATTGCTGGAAGACCGGGCAAAGAAAAAAGGATTTTTGCTGGGGCATACGCCGCAGATGCAAAACGTTGTTGTCAAGGCGCCTGAAAACATGCTGGGACAGATTATCCGTGTCCGTATTACAAAAACGGCGGCGACGACTTTGGAAGCCGAATTGGCGTAAAGGCCGGCCGTCAAATATAAAAAATAACTCCTGTTTTCCCGATATGACGGATCGGTCTTTCGTGCGCGGCATGCTGCCAAGCTGCTTTTCGCTTTCCCTGCGGAATTTTTTATTTGAAGCCTTTTTGAAATGAAAGCGGTTTCCTGATATTTTAATATATTCTAACGCTTGCTTAATCGCAGAAAAATCGTCATAATAAACAACAATAACACTTTATTATGAAAGGATTTTCCGTGGGAAAGAAAAAAGGTCTGCAGCGCGTTAAGGAATATGCTGATAACCAGGTGCTTTTAATAGCTCTGGGGGCGCATAACGACAACCTGAAACGGTTGGAAAAAAAACTGGGCGTTGAAATCAAAACGCGCGGCAATCAAATCACGATCCAGGGGGAAGAAGAAGCCGTTGAACACGCTTTTTCGGCAATGGACAAGATTTATGCCGCCGCCGGGAAAAAAGGCGATATTGACAATTCTGATATAGACAATGCTTTACATGTAAGCGAAGGACGAAAAATGACTTCAAAAGAAAAACAATCTTTGGCCGGCGAAGAAGAAGACCTGACTTTAAGAACCCGTAAACGCCATATCCAGCCGCGTTCGCAAACGCAGGCGGAGTATGTGCGGGCGATGCGCGATTATGAAATGGTGTTCGGACTGGGGCCTGCCGGAACGGGGAAAACTTTTCTGGCCGTGGCGAAAGCCGTCGCTTTGATGATCGAAGGGCAGATCGATAAAATCATTTTGTCCCGTCCCGCCGTCGAAGCCGGTGAAAATCTGGGATTCCTGCCGGGTGATTTAAAAGAAAAGATTGATCCGTATCTGCGTCCTTTATATGATGCTTTATATGATATGCTGCCTCACGACGTTGTCGATAAAAAACTGGAACTGGGCGAAATCGAAGTCGCTCCGCTGGCGTTTATGCGCGGTCGTACGCTGACAAACGCCATGGTGATTTTGGACGAAGCGCAAAACACAACGCCGATGCAGATGAAAATGTTTTTAACCCGTATGGGCGAAAATTCACGCATGGTAATCAACGGAGATTTAAGCCAGACTGACCTGCCGCGCGGCGTTCAATCCGGTCTGGCCGACGCTTTGGACGTTTTGCGCAATGTCAAAGATATCGCCGTCGTAACCTTTACGGAAAAAGACGTCGTTCGTCACGGTTTGGTTTCCGCGATTGTCAAGGCGTATGATAAACGTTATGCGTCGCGTAAAGGTCTGGCCGGTTAATTATGACGCTGAAAGTCGCTTTGCGTATTGACGCTGCGGCGTGGAAAAATGAGCTGCCCGACGTCAGAAAGCTGGTTAAAACCGCCGCGTCGGCCGCATGGCTGGCGGGCAATACGGGCGACTTCAGACTGCCCGTCAGATCTGCGGAAGTCAGTGTTCTGCTGGCTGATGACGTGGCAATTCATGCTTTGAATAAAACTTACCGCGGCATAGATCGGCCGACAAACGTTTTATCCTTTGCCGCTTTGGACGACGCGGACGAACCGATTGTCGATCCGCTGCTGCTGGGGGATATCGTCGTTGCCTTTGAAACAACAAAACGCGAAGCGGAAGAACAAAAAATATCAATGGCGGATCATTTGTTTCATTTGATTGTCCATGGTGTTCTGCATTTGATCGGATATGATCATATGACCGATGCGGACGCGGCTGAAATGGAAGCGCTGGAAATTGAAATCCTGGCGCGAAACGGTATGGAAAATCCCTATGATAATTGAAAAAGCGGCGGAAATATTCTGCCGGAAAAAATATATGTCGGCTTTGATCTGCGGCTTTATCGCCGTTGGGGCGTTGCCGCCGTTTTATGTTATTCCCTGTTTGTTTGTCGCTTTTTCGGGAATTGTTTTTCTGATTAATCGTTTGGACAGTAAAAGACAGGCCGCCGGCGCCGGATTCCTGTTCGGATTCGGTTTCTTTTCTTTGGGACTGGCCTGGGTGTCTAATGCTTTAATGATTGAAGGCATGGGGTTTCAGTCTTTGGCGCCGTTGCCGCCTTTGGGGTTTGGCCTGTGGGGCGGACTGTTCGGCGCGGCTGCCGCTGTTACGGCGGCTTTCTTTAAAAAGGGACTGCGCCGGCTGACGGCATTCAGCGCAGCCTGGGGGATACTGGAATGGGTGCGTTCATGGCTGTTTACCGGGTTTCCGTGGAATTTGATCGCTTCGGTTTGGACGGACTGGCCGGCGATGCTGCAGACCGCGTCGGTATGGGGAGCCTACGGATTAAGCGTCGTTACCGTTTTTACGGCCGGTTTGCCCGCATTAATTACCGGCAAAAAAGAGATTGTCAAAACCCTTCTGCCGGCTGTTTTGATTTTGTTGGGATTATTTGGTTTCGGGATCTGGCGGCTGGAAAAAGCGCCCGCGCCGGACAATACGATTAACGGCGTCTTGATCCGTTTGGTTCAGCCGAATATTCCGCAAGGGACAAAATGGAGTGCGGCCGAAGCCGAACAAAATTTAATGAAACATGTTCATTTAAGCCGCGCGGCCGGCGCTGAAAAAGCAACGCATGTCATCTGGCCGGAAACGGCGACGCAGTTTTTACTGACCGACGATGATTTTGCGCGCGCCATGGTGACCAGCGCTTTGACGCCGGGATCGATTTTGCTGGCGGGGTCTTTGCGACGCGAAGTCAATAATCAAGAACAGCCGGCGGTTAAAATGTTTAACAGCATTGTCGCTATGAATGACTTGGGCGTATTTCTGGGCAGTTATGATAAATCGCATCTGGTTCCGTTCGGTGAATATGTTCCGCTGTCGGACATGTTTCCGTTTATTCGCAAATTAACGCCGGTCGCAATGGATTTCAGTACGGGCGGCGGCGTCAGAACGGTTATTATTCCGCGGACTTTACCTGTCGGCATGTTGGTTTGTTATGAAGTGATCTTTCCGGGACAGGTAGCAGATAAGCAGGTCCGTCCGTATTGGCTGTTAAACGTTACAAACGACGGCTGGTACGGTTTAAGCGCCGGCCCTTATCAGCATTTTGCCGCCGCGCAGATGCGGGCGGTGGAAGAAGGGCTGCCGCTGGCCAGAGCGGCCAATACCGGCATCAGCGGAATGATAGACGCCTATGGCCGTGTAACGGCTTTTCTGGGATTGGGCAAACAGGGAATTGTTGACGCAGGTTTGCCTCGGCGGACGGATCAGCCGACTTTTTATGCCGCGTACGGCAATAAAGTTCCTTTGATCTTCTGTCTGATCCTGCTGATCGCGGCTGCAGTTCCTGACCGAAAAACAAAGGATTTAAAATGAAAAAAAAGGTGTTCTTTTTATTAATAATCGCACATGTTTTGCTGACGACGGCCGCCTGCCGGAATCAATATGACATTCCCACCTACCGGACAACGGATTCTTACGGTTCTATTTTTGAAGGAAACTATGTTCCTCAGGACGTGCGGTAATTATTCGTAACTGAGGTTGTTTAACCGCCAGTACGTTTCCGTTTCATATAACTTGGGATTATTTTTGGCATAATCCAGCGCCGTGTTGCCATCTTTGTCTTCCAAAGGAATTCTGGCGCCGCAGTCGATCAAAACGTCAACCGTTTCCGGGTTCGGATTAAAGGCTGCGGCGTACATCAAAGGCGTTAAACCTTCTGCGCTGCGGTCATCAATGCCTGCACCATTTTCCAGCAACGTCATCAATACATAAGGATTTAAATTCCGTCCGGCAGCCAGCATCAGCGGCGTAACGCCGAATTCCGCCCGGTCGGATACACGGGCGCCCAGCGACAGCAGCAGCTTGATAATTTCAACGGAAACATTTTGCTGTATCGCGTGCATCAAAGGCGTTAAACCGTTTCTGTCGCGTTCATTGATATCCATGCCGTGTTTTTTTAACCAGACCAGCAGGCCGGGCGCCGGTTTGTTTGACAGAGCGATTGTCAAAGCCGTTTGTCCGTTGTTTGTTCTGTCATACAGATTGCTGCCGCGTTTAAGCAATAAGTCCAGCGTTTTTTGCGGCGCGCTGTTTTTTATGGCATGAAATAAAGCCGTCAAGCCTTCTGCGTCTTTCAGCATGACGGAGGCTCCGGCTTTTAAAAGAATATCGGTTACTTTTGTATTTTTGTTATAAGCGGCGGCGACCATCAGCGGCGTAATGCCGTATTCGTCATGACCGTTCGGATCTGCGCCTTTTTTTATATAAGCCAGAGTCTGCGCGGGGGAACCGCTGATCAGAACTGTCTGAAACGGCGGCATTTCACGGCGAAAAAAGACAATCAATGCAATAACAACCAATAAAACCGCCGAAGCTGCAATACAAATTAAACCAATATCCGGATTTTGCATTTTAATAAAACCTGACTCCTTCTTCAAAGGCATTGAATGTTTTTACAATATCCGCCGGATAGGAAAGCGATAAAAGCTGATTTGCGAAATGTTCCATTTCCGCCAGGCTTAAAGATCTGATTCTTTCTTTAACCATGGGAATATTGATTGCCGGCATGGATAATTCATGAATCCCCAGTCCGATCAGAACGGCGGCATAGCGGTGATTGGAAGCCATTTCACCGCAGATGCTGACGGGAATCTGCGCTGCATTGGCGCTGTCTGCCGTTCTTTTCAGCAGTTTCAGAATTGACGGGTGCAACGGGTTAAACAGGCTTGCTACGGACGAATCCGTTCTGTCAACGGCCAGAGTATATTGAATCAGGTCGTTCGTTCCGATTGATAAAAAGTCGCAGTTCGCGGCCAGAACTTCGGCTTCCAGTGCGGCGGCCGGCGTTTCGATCATTACGCCCAGCTGCGGCAGGCAGTCGGGCAGGGGAACGGATTTTTCACGCAGTTCTTCGGCACATTCCGCCAACAGTTTTTTAGCCGAAGTAATTTCCTCGGCAGAAGTCACCATCGGCAGCAAAATACGGATATCTCCAAAACAGCAAGCTCTTAATACGGCACGAAACTGCGTTTTCAAAAGCGTCGGCATTTTTAAAGCAAAACGAATGCCGCGCAACCCCAAAGCCGGATTTTCCGTTTTCGGCGGGTGCAAAGCATCGGGACTTTTATCGCCGCCGACATCAAAAGTCCTGAACGTAATCGGTTTTCCTTCCATTCTGGAAACAATTTGGCGCAGTATTTCAAATTGTTCGTCTTCGCTGGGCAGATCCCGACGGTTTAGAAACATGTATTCGCTGCGCATCAATCCGATGCCGTCAACGCCGGTTTGCAGCAAAAAATCAACTTCATGCGGCAGGTCAATGTTGCCTTTTAACCGGATAAAGACCTGATCCGAAGTAACGGACGGCTGTCTTCTGAGACGTTTTAACGACCGTTTCCAGCGCAAAAAATCAGAGCGGTATTTTCGGTAAAGATCAACGTTCTCCTGCGTCGGGCATAAGATGACTTTGCCGTATGTTCCGTCAATAATAATGATATCGCCGGTCCGGGCGATCCGCATTAAATCGGGAATTCCCACAATGGCGGGCATGCCCAGAGAACGGGCCAGTAATGCCGTATGGCTTTGAACCGATCCGCCGGTTGTGACAAAAGCCGTAATTTTTTTCAAATTCAACAGAGCCGTATCCGCCGCGCTGAGGTCATTTGCGATAATGACGGCGTTTTCCGGCAGATGAATGTTTTTTTCTTTGGCTTCCGATTGCAGGTTTCTCAGGATTCTGGCGCCGACGCTGCGGATATCTTCTATTCTGGCGGAAATATAAACATCGTCCATGGCGTCAAAAACGTCCGCGATCGCGGCGATTTCCGTTTGTACGGCGGCTTCGGCATTAATCTGTCCGTTTTTTATACGGCTGCATACACCGCGGATCAGGCGAGATCCTTTTAACATGTGGCGGTAAACGTCAAACAAAGAGCTTAAAGGATCATCTTCAAAAGCACCTTTGGCTTTGTCCAGAATGGAATCGAACTGATGCAGCGTATGTTGAACGGCGTCTAAGAAACGCTGCTGTTCCGCAGGAACGTCTTCTTCATTAATTCTGTATTGCGGAACGGATTTCAGCAAAGTGTCGTAAACAAAGACTCTGCCGATAACAATTCCCGGAGAAACGCCGGTTCCTTCCCGGATAATTTCAACCCCGTCCAAAGGACAAACGTTTTGGCCCGTTCTGCGGCGTTTGGAAAAAGCAGGCAGCTTTTTAATTTTCGTTGAATTTGTCATTGACCAGTTTTTCCAATGCGTTTAAAGCCTTTTGCGCTTCTTTGCCCGAACAGACAACTTTTATTTCCGAATCGCAGGCGGCGCCCAGCATCATCAGTCCCATAATGGAATGCCCGGAAACCTCCTGCTCGTCCTTTTCAACGCATACCTGCGCGTCAAAAGAATCCGCCGTTCTGACGAATGCCGCCGCTGCGCGGGCGTGCAGACCTTTTTCATTCGTGATCTTCAGTATTTTGGAAACGCCGGACGTTGTCATTCGGTGTCCTTTTCCTCAGGTATGATTTAATAAAGCCGAAGCGACATTGATATATTTTTTGCCGGCTTCCTGAGCACTTAAAGCCGCTTCTTTTAACTTCTGGTTTGAACGCACCTGCGCCAATTTGATCAGCATCGGCAAATTCATGCCGGCCAGGACTTCGACGTTATCCTGCGTCATCATGGAAATTGCCAGATTGGAAGGAGTCCCGCCAAACATGTCGGTTAAAACGATAACGCCGTCGCCGCTGTCGACTTTCGCGATTTTTTCCTGAATTTCCGTGCGGCGCTGCTCCATATCGTCCGCGGGAAAAATACTGACGGTTTCAACGTTTTCCTGCGGGCCGACGACATGTTCCATAACAGCCTTCATTTCTTCGGCCAAATGTCTGTGAGAAACTAAAATCAAGCCAATCATTTTATTTTTCCTGTTTGTTTTTATCCAGTTCACGGTGGGTTAAAGTTACAATACACTTTTTTTGATCCAAAAGCCATTTATAAAGTTGTTCCGCGATATAAACGGAACGGTGTTTTCCGCCCGTACAGCCGACGGCGATTGTCAGACGTGTTTTTCCTTCCTGTTCAAACCGGGGCAGCAGAGGATCGATAAAATCCTTTAACCTGTTGAAAAAAGAAAAATAATCGGGATCTTGCTCAATATAAGCGCCGACTTCAGCATTTTTTCCGGTTAACGGACGCAGATCGGGATCATAATGGGGATTGCGCAAAAAACGCACGTCAAAAACCAAATCGGCTTCGCGCGGCAACCCTTCCCGATAAGAAAAAGACATAACGGAAACAACGGTCTTTTTGGTTTCGGAGGCTTCATATTCAGCCCGAACAACCGAACGCAGCTGAGAAATTTTCATATCCGTCGTGTCGATAACAATGTCTGATTTCTGCCGCAAATGCGCCATCAGACTGCGTTCCAAAGCTATTCCGTCGCTGAGTTTCCTGTTTTTGGCCAACGGGTGCGACCGCCGGGTTTCCGTAAAGCGACGCAGCAGTTTTTCATCATCGCAGTCTAAAAAAATAATTTTTTCGGCAATGGTTTTGTCTTTTTTGATTTCCGCGCAGATCGCGCATAGTTTTTCACAGTTAAAATCCCTTGTTCTGGCATCGACACCCAATGCGACGGAAGAATCCTGCGCCGTTCCGGAAATAACCTGTTGTAAAACGGACAAGGGCAAATTATCAATGACTTCAAAACCCAAATCTTCCAATATTTTTAAAACGCTTGATTTCCCGGCGCCCGACAGGCCGCTGACAATAACGATCCGTTTCATGTGATTATTTTCCTTTTTTGATTCTGAATTAACAGAAGCGTTTTGATCTTTATTACGGCAGAAACCGAAAAAGCGTCCAGATAAAAAACCGGAATTTCCGCATTTTCAATTAATTCCGTATGTTTTTCGGGCATTCTGTCGATTTGGGCGGAAGACTGCAAGCTCAACTTTAGGCTGATTTCCGTTTTGTCGATGCACGGCGTTTCAACGATGCCCACCCCTCTGATTTCTAACATTCCTTTAATGGAATCGGGAGCGCTGGCCGTCAGTTTTCCGCCGCGGTTTTCAACGACGGTCTGATCATCGGAAACAAATTTCGCCCCCGCGTCAATCAGCCGCAGGCACAGATCGGATTTGCCGGATCCGGGCCTGCCGCAGATCAGCAGGCCGGAGCCCATAAATTCGACGCAGGAAGCATGTATCAGCGTCATTCTATCTTTCCTTTAAACGGCGGCAGCAGAATAACAAATGACGCCCCCATAATCCGGCCGTCTTTGTCTGTCCGGTTTTCGGCGTAAATTTTTCCGTTCAGCCCCGATATGATTTTTTCGGAAATAGATAAACCCAGACCAGAATGATGTCCGAACTGTTCCGCAGTCGGCCGTTCGCAGTAAAAACGCTGAAACAGTTTTTTTTCATCGCCCGGCGGTATGCCCGGTCCTTCATCGTTAAAACGCAGTTCCAGCATATTGTTTTTCATGCATGCCGCAACGCTGATTGTCGAATTGTCCGGTGAAAAGGAAATGGCGTTGCTGATTAAATTGTAAAAAACCTGGGCCAGACGGGTCTCCATACCTAAAATCATAACGTTTTTGGGTAAATGCGGTTCCCAGAGCAGAATAAATTTGATGTTTCTTTTGGTCGCCGCTTCCCCCAGATTATAGACCTCTATGACGGAAGAAAGAAGTTTATAAATATCAATGACTTCAAATACTTCGCGGGATAACTCGGCGTCCAGCCGCGACAGGTTCGATATGTCCGTAATCAGGCGGTCCAGACGCAAGACGTCTTCATGAATGATATGAATCAGACGTTTTTTCTTTTCTTCGTTTGAAATATGGTCGATTGTTTCAATCGCGCTGCGCATGGAAGAAAGAGGATTCTTGATTTCATGCGACACGTCGGCGGCAAAGCGTTCGGTTGCGTCCAGTCTTTCCCACAAAGTATCCGTCATTTTAATCAGCGCGCCCGACAAATCGCCGATTTCGTCGTTTCTTTTGGTTTCATCGGGGATTCTCTGCCGTCTGCCGCCGCTGACGCGGATATTGACGGCCGCCGTTGACAGCCGGTTTAAAGGCATGACGATTGTGCGCACCATGAAGTAAGACAATAAAATCGTTACGGCAAAAGCCAGACCGAATAATCTGAAAACGGCCAGGCGGAAAGCGACCAGATTTTTTAAAACGTTTTCAATGCCGCCCGTAACCATGATCGCGCCGACGATCTGATCGTCAAAAACAACGGGGACGGCGACGCTTAGTATTTTGCCGTACCCTTCCAAGAATCTGATTTCCGAAGAAAAAACGCCGTCTCCCAAAGCGGCTCCGACTTCCTGGTAATCGAAAGCCGTCTGATTTTTCGGTTCGTCATAACGCGGCAGCGTATTGGTTCCGAACAGGTTTTTCCAAAAAGAATCGTTATGTTCCGCCGTAATCTGCGGCAACAGGCTGGCGCCGCTTAACCGACTGTCCGCGGTCAAAACGCCGTTATGGTCGAACAACCGGACGCGGACGGTATCCAGTGACGGCAGACGCAGCAAAATACGCCGGGCCGCGTCGGGCAGCAGCCGGAAAATTTCCCGCGGCATGCGGGTCAGCAGATTCCCGGAAGACCCGAAATTTGAAAAATACGGATGCGAGGTTTTGTTTTTTAAAAAATACCCCTGATCTTGTCTGCGCTCCTGTTCCATCGGCAGCAAAGAAGAAACAAATTCGGAATTGACGGCCCCTTCGCTGACGGCAACGGCCATCAGTTCTGCCTGAATTTTCAAAACTTTGATTTCCGCATCAATCAGCCCTTTTTGATAATGGTCCATGTACAACAGTCCGGCAACCAGCAAAGCCGGCGCCAGCAGGTTTAACAGCAGCAAACGCCATGACAACGGTGACCGGATAACGGAAAATCCTCTTAAATCCGCCCACTTTTGCCTGAAATACAAGCTGATGTTTTGGAAATAACGGCTGATGCGGGACACAAAAAATTATCCTTCCCGATAGCGATATCCGACGCCGTAAAGCGTTTCAATACAAGCAAAGTCTTTATCGGCGTCTTTGAATTTTTTGCGCAGCCGCTTGATATGGCTGTCAACCGTGCGGTCGTCAATGTAAACGTTTGCGCCGTACGCGCTGTCAATCAGCTGGTCGCGCGTTTTAACCATGCCCGGTTTTTCAACCAGAGCGTACAGCATTAAAAATTCGGTAATAGTCAGATCGACGGGCTGGTTTTTCCATAAGCACAGGTGGCGGGTTTTATTCATTTCCAATGCCCCGCGTTTTATAATACTGTCTTCTTCCGCGCCATCGGTTCCTTTTGTCAATACGGGATCCGTGCGTCGAATCAGCGTTTTGATCCGGGCAATCAGCAGATTAGGGGAAAACGGTTTTTTAATATAATCGTCCGCCCCCATGCGCAGGCCGCACAGTTCGTCGATTTCGTCTTCTTTACTGGTCAGGAAAATAACGGGAACGTTTGATTTTTTGCGCAGCTCCTGCAATGTTTCCATGCCGTCCATACGCGGCATTTTTATATCCAAAACGACCAGAGAAACCTGTTCTTTCAGGACGCCTTCCAGCCCGGACAGGCCGTCGGTATAGGTAAAAACTTCAAATCCTTCTTCTTCCAAAATCATGGAAACGGAAGTCAGGATATTCTGATCATCGTCGATTAAAGCAATTTTATTTCCCACGTCAAGCCCCCGCGCGAATAACAATACAAGTTATTTTAGCAGGCCGTGCGGTTGAAATAAAGACGTTTTATGCGTTTGTCTGCGTTGATTTTAACTGTCCGCAGGCCGCCATGATTTCCTGTCCGCGCGATTGGCGCACCGGGGCGGCGTAGTTGTGTTCTTCCAGCAGGGCGGAAAAACGCCTGATGCGGTTTTTGGACGAACATTTAAGCGGGCAACCCTGCCATTCGTTAAACGGAATCAAGTTGAATTTGACGGCCAGTCCTTTGACCAGACGCAGCAGTTCGCGCGCGTCGGCGTCGGAATCGTTGACGCCGTCCAGCATGACGTATTCCATTGTAATGTATTGGCGCGTCCCGCCGATTTCCTGAAATTTTCTGCAGGCCGCCATCAATTCTTCCAGCGGGTATTTGCGGTTGACCGGCATGATTCGGTCGCGGATTTCGTTCGTCGGCGCGTGCAGACTGACGGCCAGTTTTACCCCCAGATCTTCGGCGACGCGGGGAATCATCGGAACGATGCCGCAGGTGGACAGCGTGATCCGGCGTTTGGAAAGAGCGATTCCTTCTCCGTCCATAATAATTTGCAGGGCTTTTTTGACATTTTCGTAATTCAGCAGAGGTTCACCCATGCCCATGACGACAATGTTTGACAGGTATCTGGGTTCCTGAACCGGGCTGGGCCATTCGCCGTAACTGTCGCGCGCGGCCATGAATTGCGCGACGATTTCGCCGGAAGTCAGGTTCCGCGTTAATTTCTGCGATCCCGTATGACAAAAAACGCACCCGTTCGGGCAGCCGACCTGCGTTGACAGGCAGACGGCGCCGCGGTCTTCTTCCGGGATATAAACGGTTTCGACGCTTTGACCGTCTTCAAATTTAAACAGCCATTTGCGTGTGCGGTCGGCGGCGTTTTGTTCGCGTATGATTTCAGGGCGGTTTAAAGTATAGCCGTCTGCGGCCAGCTTTTCGCGCAGCGGTTTGCCCAAACTGGTCATTTCGGCAAAATCGGTTTTACCCTGCCAGTAGATCCAATGCCATAATTGTTTGGCGCGGAAAGGCTTTTCTCCCAGCTTTTCCAGTTCCGCCTGCAGTTCGGCGCGCGAAAGCCCGATAAGATTCATAAGCGTATCTTTCAAAAAGTTAATAAGGACGAGGAATTTTTTTCATCAGACTGCGGGGATCGACGGCGGCCCGCGCTTGTTCCGAATAATCCGTTCCGTCGGAAAAAGCGAACAGCATAAAAAAAGGAACCGTGCAAAACATAGCGACGACAGCCCAGGCAAAATCCCCCAGAAAACAGACGGACATGGCATGCAGATCCAGATCGCCGTCCGGTTTTTCTATTTTTTTAAACAAAAGGCGGTAGAAAATCAAAAAAGAAGCCATAAATAAGTACAGATCAGGCGTCAGCATACGTTTAAAAGCGCTTTCTTCGACTTCGGCGCCGAAGTAAACCCAGATACCGCACAGAATGCCGATAATTGTCGAACGGTGCAGCAAAATACCCGAAGAAAGTAAAATAAAAAAAGAATCAAATAGCTTTTTCAGCATTTTGTGTTAAACCTCTGATCCTGATCACAATGTTTGCCTAACGGAGTTTTATTCCCATGAAAAAAACAAAACAACAGGAAAAAGCTGTTAAACAGCCGTCTTTTGTTCAAGCTGACAGCGTACTTCATCAAGGGGATCAAAAACAAGTTCCTTTTTTATATATCGCCATGGAAGAGCCGTCCGCCGAATATAAAAAAGCCGGCGATTCGAAAAGAAAGCTGTATCGTTTTATAAAAATAAAATAATCAGTCATACTTATTGACCGGGAAGACGGGTTTGTCGTAAACGCCGATCAGCCTGTCCGCCGGGTGCGGGCTGGGGCGGGTATAACACGTCGGAGCCGCCAGCGTCTGGTAACAGTATATTTTCTGGATTCCCCATTTCGGGCGGTTGGCGCGTTCGATTTCCAGCGCCGTCATGCAATATTTGCCTTCGCCGCTGAGCTTGCGGCCCAAAGAACAGTCCTTGCCCGTAAAAAAGGACGCGACGTTATCTTCCATAATTTTCCCGGTCGCCAGATAAGAAACCGTTTCGCCTGCGCCCCATACGGTCAGCGGCGCGGCGCCGAACGGCATGGAAGAATTGGGAACTGTCAGCCAGCACCCGGATAAAGCAAAAATAAAAAAAAGCGTTGCCAGACGTTTCATGTGCCACCGTTTTGTTTTTTTTATTGTATCATATCTTGTCTTGTGAAAAAAAGAGATTAAAACGACTTGTCCTTTACGTCTTTTAAATGTAGCGTAGAAAAAGTTTTTATTTGTTTAAGGAGTATGTCCCGTGGCCGATCAAAAAGATGAAAAAACACCTTTGGAAGCCGAAATCCTGCGCGAAGTCGCGGAAGAAATCAAAGAAGAACAGTTTAAACAACTGTGGAAAAAAATCGGTCCGACCGTTGTCGGGGTGATTATTGCGGCTTTGGTTATTACGGGGGGAATCGAATTTTACCGCCATGATCAAAAACAACGCGCTTTGGCCGAATCCGAACAGCTGCAGACGGCTTTGTCCCTGATTGAATCGGGCGATGCGGAAAACGGTGCGGAAATGTTAAAAACGCTCAGCGAAACATCAACGCGCGGATACCGCTATTTGGCAGCTTTTCAATACGCGGATTATCTGATAGGTCTGGGAAAGGACAAATACGGGGAAGCCGTCAAAATGTTGGATATCGTCATTAACGACAAACAGGCGCCGCAGCCGTTTAAAAATATGGCGCTGTTTGATAAAATCATTTTGCGCATTGAAAGCGGAGATCAGGATTTCGCCGGTATGGAAGCCGAACTGGATCAGCTGGCGGCAAAAAGCGACGCATGGACGCCGCTGGCTTTGGAAATTGCGGCGGAATTGGCGCTGCGGCGGGGCGATGTCGAAAAGGCAAAAGCCCGCTGGCAGCAGATTTTGGGCATGTCCGGCGTGTCAGAGGCTAAACGTCTGCAGGTGTCGGAGTATATTTCTTTTGTTAATGAAACGATGCCGCGGAATAAAGAACAGAAAACGGAAAAATAATTATGAATCGTTTCGGCTTTTTTCGGATAATTGCTTTACTGGCTGTCGGCGCGGGACTGTCTGCCTGCGCTTCTGACGAACCGGTTTTAACGGGACGCAAAGTTTCCGTGCTGACATACGGCAGGGAACTGATGCCGGACGCCGATCTGAAAAAAACGTATTTACTGCCTGAACCGGAAACGGTACCGGCTTGGACGCAAGCGGGCGGAGTATCGCATCATGTCATGCAAAATCCGGCACTGGCGCCGAAAATTATGCAGGCCTGGAAAATTTCCATCGGACAGGGCAGCAGCAAAAAAAGTGTTCTGCTGGCCGAACCGGTCGGACAAAAAGGGATAGTCTATACAATAGATTCGGCCGGATATGTTCAGGCTGTTTCTTCGGTAAACGGAAAGAAGATATGGGGAACCGCGCTGCCTGAAAAAAAATCGGGACGCGTCAGCACCGTCGGAACCGGATTGGCTTTGGCGGAAGGACGTCTGTTCGCTTCATTGGGAACGGGACAGGTCGTCGCGCTGGACGCCAATAACGGAACCGAATTATGGCGGGTTAACTTAAATTCGCCTGTCCGGTCGGCTCCGGCTGTTTACGGCGGACGGCTGTTTGTTGTGACGGCCGACAACAGGCTGACGGCTTTGGCGCAGGACGACGGACGGACGCTGTGGCAGCATTACGCTTTTTTGGAAAATGTTTCTTTGCTGGGCAGAGCCGCGCCGGCAATTGACAATGGTATAGGCGTGGCGGCTTTTGCTTCCGGCGACGTGATGGCTTTCCGCCCTGAAAACGGCAGTATTTTGTGGACGGAATCTCTGGGCGGAACCCGTATGAACGATGCCGGAGCGGAAATTAACGATATCCGTGCCAGACCGGTTATTGACGCGGACAAAGTTTTTGTTGTTTCCAGCGGCGGGCTGTTGTCGGCGCTGGATTTAAAAACGGGCGGCGTCATCTGGGAACGCGAAATCGGCGGCATTAACCAGCCTTGGCTGGCCGGCGACGTTTTATATATTGTTTCGTCTTACGCCGAACTGACGGCGCTGGAAGCTTCGTCGGGAAAGATTTTATGGGTTAATCAGCTGACGCAGTGGCTGGATCCGGAAAAGAAAAAAGGACGTCTGCTGTGGACCGGGCCGGTAATGGCCGGAAACCGCCTGATTTTGACAAATTCGGACGGTAAGGCAATCGCGGTCGCGCCGCAGACGGGAACGATTATCGGCTGGGACGATATTGACGACAGAGGGACTCTGCCGCCGATCGTTTTGAATGATACATTGTTTTTCATCACTGAAAACGGAAATTTGATAGCGTACAGATAATGACGGCAGTTATTTCTTTAGTCGGCAGAACGAATGTCGGCAAATCAACATTGTTTAACCGGTTGACCGGACGCAAAAAAGCGCTGGTTCACGACCGGCCGGGCGTAACGCGCGACAGGCGCGAAGGGGCGGCCGTTTTGTTCGGCTGTCCGTTTACCGTCGTTGATACGGCGGGACTGGAAACGGGCGGGGAGCTGGCCGATTCGATGTGGAAACAAACGCAAAAAGCTTTACAGGCTTCGGCTGCCGTCGTTTTTATCGTCGATGTGCGGGCAGGGGTAACGCCTTTGGATAAAAAAACGGCGCAGACGCTGAGGAAAATCGGAAAACCCGTTATTCTGGCCGCCAACAAAGCCGAAGGAAAAGAACAGCCGGTGCAGGATTTATATTCTTTGGGCTTTGGCGAACCGCTTCTGATTTCGGCGGAACACGGATTGGGAATGAGCGATCTGTTTGACGCGTTGTCGCCGTATATTCGAACCGAAACGCCGGAACAGGAAGATGAAACACCCCGGGAAAGACGGGCGCGCCGCCGGAAAGACGAAGAAGAAATTGATCTGAATGACGAAACGGTTGAACAGGAAAATCTGCGGGATCGCATTATTGATCTGGCAATTGTCGGCCGGCCGAATGTCGGCAAATCGACTTTGGTTAACCGTCTGATCGGCGAAGACAGAATGCTGACGGGGCCGATGGCCGGTTTGACGCGGGATTCGATTTCGATTGATTGGACATATAAAGGGCGTTTTTTGCGTTTAACCGATACGGCCGGTCTGCGCCGTCGCGCCAAAGTCGAAGACGATCTGGAAAAATTATCCGCGGCGGACACAAAGCGGGCGGCTTTTTTAGCGCAGGTCGTTATTTTAGTGCTAGATGCGGACGCTATTCTGGATAAGCAGGATTTAACGATTGCGCGTCAGGTTCTGGACGAAGGCCGGGCATTGATTATCGCGGTTAACAAATGGGATACGGTACGGGATAAAAAACAGGCTTTGAACAGGCTGAATGAGCGGATAGCTTCTTCTTTAACACAGGTGAAGGGGATAAAAACGGCTGCCGTTTCCGCCCGGACCGGCGAAGGGCTGGATAAACTGATGCAGGCGGTTTTTGATGTTTACGCCGTTTGGAACAGCCGCATTTCGACCGGTCGTTTAAACCGCTGGCTGATGAAAATGACAGAACAGACGCCTCCGCCTTTATCGGCGACGAAAAGGCCGATCCCGTTAAAATATATCACACAGGCCAAAACCCGTCCGCCGACGTTTGCTTTGTTTTCCAGCAATCCCGAAAAACTGCCTGAATCCTACTTGCGTTATTTAATAAAAGGGCTGGCGCAGGATTTAAAAATTGAAGGCGTACCGATCCGGATTTTAATGCGCAAAGCCAAAAACCCGTATGAAAACAAAGCGCGCGCGGGACATTCGGGCAAAAAAGAAAACAAACGGCATTAATCCGCTTGTTTCGGCCGGCTGTTTGTTTCCAGAAATTTTAATAAAACGTCTTTGGCGCGTTCGTTGTTCAACGCGCGGATATGTCCGCCCTTGGCGACAATCTCCAATTCTTTGGGAGCGGCGGCTTTGGTATACAGCAGACGCGTATGATGCGGCGGGACGGTTTGATCGTCTTCGGTCGTCAGGAATAATTTCGGCGCCGTGATTTTGGAAACGTTTCCTTCCGGATCGTTTTCGGCGACCAAAAAAGACAAAGGGTACTGAAACGGCCAAAGCAGCCAGACCTGCGCGACCTTTTCCCGCGCGATCCTCCGCGTTTTTGAAAAAGCGCTGTCAATAATAACGCCGGCGATTCTGTCCTGATGTTCGGATTTCGCGACGGCGGAAACAGCCAGTGAAGCGCCTATGCTCTGCCCGAATACGAATAAAGGCAGATCTGGGTATTTTTCCAGCAGGTAATTAATGGCCGTCTGAATGTCGGTTTCCGATCCGGACAAACTGACGGATCCTTCGGAATGGCCGAAACCGCGGTAATCCAACGCCGTTAAATTATACCCGTATAAAATCAACCAGAGAACGCTGAACGTATGGGACGAAATATTTTCCGCGTTTCCGTGCAGATATAAAATATTGGCTTTTGCCGGGCAGGGGGTCTTGCCGCTGCAGTAAGCCGGGATAAACCAGGCGTGCAGTTTAAGCCCGTCCGGAGTGTTCAAAGAAAGATTATCATATGGCAGTTCCAGCCGTGACGGTTCCAAAACAAATTCTTTTTCCGGGTGAAACAACAGATTTGAACACCCAGTCGTCAGGAAAAAAAAGAAAAACAGGAACGTTTTTTTCATTGGACAAACGTTGGCGTTAAAATAATGTCAACCCCGTTGTTGCGCGGTTGATTTCCGTCTTTTTCATTACCGTGTCCTTCAACCCACAGCCGGACGGCAGCTATTTTAGCGGATTTTTTTAAAATAGAGGCGACGGCCTCGGCGCGTTTTTCACTCATCAGCTGATTGGTCGACGGTTTGCCCATACCGTCCGTATGGCCGATGACACTGATGCGCGTTTTTGTATAAGCCGACAGAACCGGCGCGATTTTTTTCAGTATTTCCGCAGCCTGCGGGGTCGGGTGATAGCTGTTTTCGGCAAAAATGGCATTGCCTGAAAAGGTTATTGTCAGAATATTGTTATAACGAGTAACAAAAAATGCGGATCCATTTAAAATTTGTTTTAATTCTTTTTCCTGATCCGTCATATAAGCAGCCGTCGTTTTTTTTGTATGTTTTTTAACGGTCTGCACGACGGGAACCGCTGCAGGAAGCGTTTCTTTTTTTTCAACAACCGAGGGGGCGCAGGCCGATAAAACGGCGGGCAGAATCAGCAGGGCAAAACGCTTCATACCAAACTCCTAAAATAACAGCTTTTTTTTATCATACCTGATTATTATCGAAAGCGTGATGAAAAAATGATCGAAGCCGTATTTTTTTAAAAAGCGTTTAATCCGTTGTAAAATAATCTGAAATCACCTTGAACCAATCGTTCCAGCCACAGTTTTATGTTCGGAACAATGCCGTTTCGGGCGGCGTTTTTTTTCAGGTAAACGGCTGCGTCCGAATTTAACAGGCTGATCAGCATTTCTATTCTGGTCGGATTGACGGGAAATTCGACTGTCGGCGCCGACGCCGGCAGTCCGGCTGTTTCGGCGGCGTCTTTCAGCGCGTCGGACAGTCCGCCCGTCGCGTCTATCAGGCCGTTGCGCTGCGCCTGATCGCCGGTGAAAACTCTGCCGCGGGCCAGCGCATCGATCTGTTTTGCCGAAAATCCCCGGCGGGCGCCGACTTTGTTTGTAAAGTCCTGATAAACACGGTCTAAGGAAGCGTTGAAAAATTTCTGCTGTTCTGCCGTAAAATCCTGCGTCATCGAAAACAGGCCGGCGTTTTTGCCCATTTTTAAAGAGCTGACGGTAATATTTAGTTTTTCCAGCAGATCCTTAAAAACCAGCTTTCCGCCGAAAACGCCGATGGATCCGGTTAATGTCGCCGGGTCGGCAAAAACTTTGTCGCAAGCCAGAGAAACAAAATACCCGCCGGAAGCCGCCGTTGATCCCATGCTGCATATCACCGGTTTTTGCGAAACGGTTTTAACATGTTCTATTTCGCGGCGCATCGCGTCAGAAGAAGTGTAGCCTCCGCCCGGGGAATCCAGACGGATTACGATGGCTTTGACGGATTCATCGTCGGCTGCTTCGCGTAAGGCGCTGCTAAAAGAAGAAAAGCCCAAAATAGAGCGATAAGCGTCTCCGGCAAAAAGGGATTCGCCGAACTGAATGATGCCGACTGCCGGGATATAAGCAATGACCGGCGTTTTATGATTGACAACCTGCCGGGTCGCCGCCGTGTAATCCAAAACGTCAACGATTTCCGCCTTTTGTTTTTTCAATTCTTCTTCCAGAACGTCGGCATATTCGACTTTGTCAACCAGTTTCATTTCTAAAGCCTGATCGGCGAAATACGGCCCGTTTTTTAAAATTTGTTTTACGTCTGCGTTTTGCAGCGCCGGGCGGTCTTTGGCAATATCCGCCGCCATAACGTCCAGAAAATTGTTGAAAATCTGCGTCAGGTTTTCTTTTTCGGGCGCGGACATCTGATCGGCGTTTAAAGAATCCGCTCCTGTTTTGTATTCGTATCGGGCGTTAAAAGACGGTTTTATTCCCAGTTTTAAAAGCGCTTTTTTAAAATACGGCGTTTCAACGGCAATACCGGCCAGTCCGACTTCTCCGCCCGGCTGGATATGAATTTCATCAAAAGCCGCCGCCAGATAATACATACCCAGCCCGCCGCCCAGTTCACCGATCGTCGGCGCATAAAAAACGGTTTTTTTGCCGGCTTTTTTAAACGCCTGTACGGCGGAACGGATTTCCTGAATCTGCGTCAAAGACAAGGATATTTTTGTCATATAAGCAACTAATCCCGAAATATTCGGATCTGCCGCCGCACGGTTTAGCCCCAGGATAACGTCCGCGGCGGTCGCAGGATTGCCGAATGTCAGCGAACCGATGAAATCGGTCGGCCGGCTTTCAAATAATTCGTTTTCCAGATTTAAGCGCAAAACTGTCCCCGGTCGAAAAACATGAGGAACCGCGCCGCGCATTAAAGAATAAACCCGAAAACCGATGGCCGAAGAAAAAATAATTCCGACAAAACAAAAAAAGAAAATAAAAAAACGACCGATACGTTTTAAAAAAGATTTTTTTGCCACAGGACGTTTTTCAGCGCCGGATACGGCCGGAAATTCGGGAAATAAAGGCATTTGTTTCCTCTTTTAAAGATGATATTGAGCCCGCAGGCGCAGCAGATGATCGGCCAGAACGCATGCCGTCATTGCTTCGGCGACGGGAACGGCGCGAATACCGACACAGGGATCATGCCGTCCTTTTGTCTGAATTGTTGTATTTTCCCCTTCGACGTTGACAGTATGCAGTGTGTCGGCGATTGAGGGAGTGGGCTTGACGGCAATCCGGGCAATAATCGGCTGTCCCGTTGACAGACCGCCCAAAATACCGCCCGCGTGATTGCTTTTAAAACCGACGCCGTTCGCCGCCTGTTTGTCAGCATACATTTCGTCGGCGTTTTGACGGCCGGTCAGAGCGGCCGCGGCAAATCCGTCGCCGATTTCAACGCCTTTGACCGCATTGATACTCATCAGCGCTTTTGCCAGATCGGCGTCCAGCCTGTCATAAACCGGCTCGCCCAGTCCGGCGGGAAAGCCGGTCGCGCGGATTTCGATAACGGCGCCGACGGAATCTTCATTTTTTCTGACTTGTTCCAATAATCGTTCAAAGCGGGGCAGGGCGGCGGCGTCCGGACAGAAAAAAGGGTTCCTGTCGATTTGCGTACAATCCCAGCCGGAAATTTTTTCGTTTCCGATCTGAATCAGTCCCGCCGTGATATCAAACGGCGTTTTTAAAAAATGCTTTAATACCTTGCGGGCCAAAGCGCCGGCCGCGACACGCAGAGCCGTTTCTCTGGCGGAAGCTCTGCCGCCGCCGCGGTAATCACGGTTGCCGTATTTCAAAAAATAAGGGAAATCCGCATGTCCGGGACGGAATTTCTGCGCGATTTCAGAATAATCGGACGAATGGGAATCTTCATTTTCAATCAGTAAACCGATCGGCGTTCCCGTTGTCAGGCCGTTAAATACACCGGACAGAATTTGAACCGCATCGGGTTCTTTGCGCTGTGTCGTAAACTTTGACTGTCCCGGCTTTCTGCGATTCAGGGCCGTTTGAATATCCGACGGTTCCAAAGGAATTTGCGCGGGAACGCCTTCAACAATACAACCGATCGCCTTTCCGTGGCTTTCGCCAAAACTTGTAAACCGGAAAATTTCGCCGAAGCCGTTCCCCGTCATTGTTTATTCAGCGCTTTTTTTCGGAAATGAAGCCAACAGTTCCGATATTTCATGAGCGTATTCGGGATTCATCATGCCGATGGTATTGTATCCCGAATCGACATGCATGACTTCGCCGGTCACGCCGCTGGCCAAATCGCTGAGCAGATAAACGGTGCTTTTGCCGACTTCGTCCTGCGTGACGTTTCGGTGCAGCGGAGAACTGTATTCATTCCAGTTTAAGATCAGGCGGAAATCGCCGACGCCCGACGCCGCCAGCGTTTTAATGGGGCCTGCGGAAACGGCGTTAACGCGGATACCCTGAGATCCCAAATCGCGGGCCAGATATCTGACAGAAGCTTCCAAAGCGGCTTTTGCAACACCCATAACGTTGTAGTTCGGCAGCACTTTTTCAGCGCCGTAATACGTCATCGTGACAAAGCTGCCGCCCGGATTTGTGATTTTTGCCGCGCGCCGGCAGATGTCCGTGAACGAATAACATGAAATATGCATGGTGTTTAAGAAATTTGCCAACGTCGTGTCGCAATAGCGTCCCTTTAATTCGTTTTTATCCGAAAAAGCGACGGCATGAACGACAAAATCAATCGTTCCCCATTCTTTTTCCAGAGAATCGAACAGCGCGTCCAGCGTTTCTTCTTTGGTCACGTCGCAGGGCAGCACCAGATTTTCCCCCAAAGAGGCCGCCAGCGGACGAACACGTTTTTCCAGCGCTTCTCCCTGATAAGTAAAAGCCAGTTTCGCACCGTGTTTATGCAGTTCGGAAGCTATTCCCCAGGCAATTGATTTATCGTTTGCCAGTCCCAGAATCAGTCCTTTTTTGCCTTCCATCAAACCTGTCGTCATGAAAAACCTCTCTGAAAGTTTAAAGTATTTTTAAATGAGGGATAACACAAAAAAAGGACATTTCAAAGTCTTTTTGCCGTTAATCAGTCAGTTGATTGTTTTTTTTAGTTCAGTCCCGCTTTCGCGCGCGGATCGGCCGCGGCCGGCGTCCATTCCTGCATGAACCGCGTCAATTCGCCGTCCGGCTTGTCAGGCAGAACAATCTGCAGCTTGACCAGCAGATCGCCGGTTGTGTTTTTTGTTTTTATGCCTTTGCCGCGCAGACGCAGAACAGAACCCGTGTTGGAATAAGGCGGAACGGTCAGTGCGACTTTTCCTTCCAGTGTCGGAATGGTTACTTTCGCTCCTAAAACGGCTTCTTTCAGTGTAATGGGAACGTCCAGCAAAACGTCATTGTCCGATCGTGTGAAATAGGGGTGCGCCTGTACCAGAATCCGGATTAAAGCGTCTCCGTTCGGTCCGCCGCCGATACCGGGGGCGCCCTGTCCTTTTAACCGCAGGACGGTTTTGTCGGCCGTGCCCGCCGGGATCTTGACGTTTAAGACTTTGCCGTTCGGCAGGGCGATTTCTTTTTCTTTGCCCAATGCGGCGTCCAGAAACGAAACGGGCAGGTCATAATTGACATTTTCTCCTTGCATTTTGCGCGACCGGCGCCGCAGATTGGAAAAAATGTCTTCGCCGCCTTCGGCCGCCGCGCCGCCGAACATTTCGCTGAAAAAGTCAAAACCGGAACGTTTTTTGCCGGCCCCCTGCGCCGCGCCGAAATCAAAATTAAAGCCTTCAAAACCGGCGCCCTGATTCTGATAAGGGCCGCCGCTGCCGTATCCAAATCCGAATCCGGGACGTTCTTTGCCGTTTTCGTCTATTTCGCCGGCGTCATAGCGTTTTCTTTTTTCCGGATCCGAAAGAATGTCATAAGCGCTTGATATTTCTTTAAATTTATCTTCCGCTTTCGGGTCGTTCGGATTCAAGTCCGGGTGCATTTTGCGCGCCAGTTTCCGGTAAGCCTGTTTTATTTCTTCCTGAGAAGCACTTTTTGAAACACCTAAAAGAGTATATGGATTAGCCATTTTCTTTCTGCCATTAGTTTTAATTTGTCCGCTGTATAAAATAAAATGCCGAAGCCTTTCAGGCAAGCTATTAAAAAGACTTTTTTTCGGATTTATTGTTTCCATAAAACAAATATGTTTGTTATAGTAAGTCGCTTTTAACGTTTTTTTAACAAAGGACATCTGCGTCGTGTCTGAAGTAAAATCTTCGGCGTTTCTGATGAAAACCGCGGCGGCCGCCTCGGTCGGCACGGCTTTGATCCTGATCGGGGTGAAGCTGTTCGCCCTGATAATGACGGATTCCGTGGCGCTGTTGTCCAGCCTGATTGATTCGACTTTGGACGCGGGGGCTTCTTTTTTAAATTTATGGGCCGTCCGACAGTCTTTGGCGCCGGCGGACAGCGGACACCGCTTCGGGCACGGAAAAATCGAATCGCTGGCATCTTTGGGGCAGGCGGCCTTTATCGCCGGTTCCGCCGCTTTGCTGATTTTCCAAAGTATTCAGTATATCCTGCACCCCAGAATCATCAGTCATGTCGGCATCGGTATGGGGGCGATGGGAATTTCCATTGTTTTAACGCTGCTGCTGGTTTCTTTTCAGCGTTATGTCGTTAAAAAAACAAAATCCGTGGCCATTACCGCCGACTATACCCATTATGCCGGCGACGTCATGATGAATTTAAGCGTTATTCTTTCTTTGTTTATCGGATCTTATTTCAATTTCCGCTATGCCGATCCGATTTTCGCGCTGCTGATCGCTTTGTATCTGATTATTTGCGTCCGTCGCGTTTTAAAAGAAGCGCTGGCTCAGCTGATCGACGCAGAACTGCCGGCGGAAGAAAAACAGAAAATTGCCGATATTGTCTTGAAATCTCCCGATGTTTCCGGGCTGCATGATCTGCGCACCCGTTCGTCGGGAACACAATGGTTTATTCAGCTGCATCTGGAGCTGAATCCCATGTTTACTTTGGCCAAAGCGCACGCTGTCGCCGATCATGTCGAAGAAGGCCTGAAACAGGCTTTTCCCAATGCGGAGATCATTATTCATCAGGATCCCGCCGGATTATATGAAAATCACCCGCAGTGGTGTTATGAAAAACCCTGACCCTGCATTCGATTAAGGAGAATGAAATGAGAATTGAAGAAGATATGAAACTGGATTTTAAAGACGTGCTGTTCCGTCCGAAACGCAGTACTCTGCGGTCGCGTTCGGAAGTCGATTTGAACAGAACCTTTACATTCAGAAATTCAAAAAAAACGTGGACTGGCGTGCCGATCATGGCGGCGAACATGGATACGGTCGGCCGTTTTGAAGTCTTTGACGTTTTAAAGCAGTTTCATATGTTTACGTGTATTCAGAAACACTATACGAAAGAAGAATGGAACGCATTTAACGCCAAATGCCCGGCGGAAGATTATAAGTATTTGGCGATTACTTCGGGCACGTCGGACAAAGATTACGAACGCCTGTTCAGAATCTGCAAGGAAAATCCCGCGATCCAGTTTATCTGTATTGACGTGGCGAACGGGTATTCTCAGCATTTCGTCGAATATGTGCGCAGAGTCCGCGAAAATTTCCCCGATATGACAATCATTGCCGGCAACGTTGTGACCGGTGAAATGACCGAAGAGCTGATTTTGTCCGGGGCGGATATCGTCAAGGTCGGCATCGGTCCGGGATCTGTTTGCACAACGCGTATTCAGACCGGGGTCGGTTATCCGCAGTTATCCGCGATTATCGAATGTGCGGACGCGGCGCACGGGCTGGGCGGGCTGATTATCGGCGACGGCGGCTGCACGTGTCCGGGCGATGTATCCAAAGCTTTCGGCGCCGGAGCGGATTTTGTCATGCTGGGCGGCATGTTTGCCGGTCATGACGAATCCGGCGGTGATCTGGTCGTTGACGAAGACACAGGCAAAAAATACCGCCGTTTTTACGGTATGAGTTCGGATACGGCCATGGAAAAATATTCCGGCGGCGTGGCGGATTACCGCGCCAGCGAAGGGCGTACCGTTTTGGTGGAATACAAGGGCGCTTTGGAAAACACGGTGAAGGAAATTCTGGGCGGCGTGCGTTCGACATGCACTTATGTCGGCGCCGTAACGCTGAAAGAATTAAGCAAACGCACGACTTTCGTCCGCGTTACGCAGCAGTTTAATTCTTCTTTGGCCAGCCAGCCGCAGAACCTGCGCAACGTCAACCCGTCGCATAAGCCGGAATAATTCAAAAGGAGACCCGCATTATGCTGATTGATGATCAATCCGCGTTGATTGCCGCGTTGTCTTCACCGGAAGCTTTCGGTCTGAAATCGTCGCAGAAAATAACGGTTAAGGAAACGAACATTTCGGACGTTTTTTTAACGGGGGAAAAGGCTTATAAGCTTAAACGCGGCGTAAAGTATCCGTATGTCGATTATTCGACGCCGGAAAAACGTCTGGCCGCCTGTCAAAAAGAGTTGGATATCTGCAACCGTTTCGCGCCGGGGCTGTGTTTCGGCGTCGAAGAGGTCGTAATTGATAAAAAAAGCAGGATCTTCATTCGTTCGGCCTGTCCGGATAAAAACGCGGAAGTTATTGACTATCTGCTTGTGGCGCATGAATTTGAAGAAAACCTGCTGTTTGACAACATGGTGGACAGAGGGGAATTGGACCGCTTTGAAATGATGGATACGGCGGAAAAGATTTTTGAACTGCATCAAAACGCCGAAATCATTACAACCCGAAATCCGGTCGATATCATCAGAGGGCGGATTTATGAAAACAATGCGATGATCCGCTGTTTTGTGCCCGATATTTTTGACGGCGAAGATGTGGACGCTTTGGAAAAAGCGCAGCTGGACGCACTGGAAAAAAATAGGGAATTGCTGTTGAAAAGACAGGCGGACGGCAAAATCCGCTGGTGCCACGGGGATCTGACCCTGCGTAATCTGGCAATGTGGAACGGGCGCGTTGTGCCATTGAACCCGATCGAATTTTACGATGATCTGACGCAGATTGATACGCTGTACGATTTTGCTTTTCTGCTGGTTGATATGGAAAGCAAAGGACAGCGCCGGCTGGCCAGCATTTTGTTCAATCATTACATGGCCTTGTCGGCGGATTGGGAAGGTATTCCCGTTCTGCCGTTGTTTTTGTCATGCCGGGCGGCGGTCAACGCGTATGTTTTCGCGCAGCGTTCCGCGGAAATAAAGGATAAACGCGAAGCTGATCTGATGGCTAACAGAGCCTATGAACAGCTTGTTATTTCCAAACGTTTTCTGGATCAGCCCAAACCGGTTCTGGTTGCTTGCGGCGGTTTGTCGGGCAGTGGGAAATCACGAATTGCCCGTGAATCCGCGCCGTTTATCGGCAATCCGCCCGGTGCGGTTATTTTGCGCGATGACGTTTTGCGTAAAAATCTGCTGAATACGGGATTGGAAGAACATCTGGATCCCGCGGAATATACGCCGGAATTGGAAAATAAGGTCTTTGATCTGCTGTGCGACGAATGTCGTCGTCTGTTAAGCGCCGGTCAGTCCGTTGTTGCCGACGCTTTGTTTCATGAAGAGCGCCAGCGCCGCGCGATTGAAGAAACCGCCCGTGAAATGAACGTTGATTTTCAAGGGCTGTGGGTTGACGCGCCTCTGGAAATCAGAATAGAACGCGTCGCATCGCGCAAGCGCAATCCGTCAGACGTTAAAACGGCTGAAGAATTAAGGCGGCAGCTGGACATTAATGTCGGACCGGTGACGTGGGATAAAATCGATACGTCCGGCGACCGTATGGCAACATTGACGCGCGTGCGGACGATTTTGTCCGGTCGGGATTAATGAATGGGGGAAAACAATGAATGCTTTTAAAAATATTCTGGTTCAGCTTGATGCTGCGCAGACGTCGGAATCCGTTTTGCAAACGGCGCTTTTGACGGCAAAGAAGTTCAACGGTCATCTGGACGTTTTTCATGTGCATCTGGAACCGTCATGCATTCTGCCTGTTCCCGTTGTCAGTGCGGATATGGCGGGATTTGTCGTCAATGACGTTGTTCAGGCAGAAGAAAAGGCTTTTGCCGCGAACGCGGACGAAATGCGCGTGATTTTTGAAAAATTTGTGGAAGAACACGGTTTGTTGCCGAAAACGGAGCCGCAGGCGGAATTAAAAGAAATTACGGCGCAGTTTCGCGAAATTTTCGGCTGCGAAGACGAGGTTATCGCCTGGTGTTCACGCGTGTCGGATTTAACGGTGTTGGCTCGTCCGGAATTATCGTCTCCGACAGCCAGAGATACGCTGGCGGTTTTAAATGCCGCACTGATGGAAAGCGGATCTGCGATTTTAATTGCGCCGCGTGAAGCGCCGGAATCCGTCGGTAACCGGATCATGATTGCCTGGGACGCTACTGAAGAAGCGGCAAAAGCCGTTACTTTGGCCATGCCGTTTTTAACCCGGGCGGAAGAAGTCGTTATTTTGGAAACCGATTTGCCCAATGAAACATGGGCGGATTCACGCGCTTTAGCCAGACGTTTGGCCTGGCATGGCATTAAATCGGAAATTGTCAAAATACCTGAAACGGATTCTGTTTCGACCAAAGGGGCGGAAATTGTCCGTCAGGCCTGCGGACGTTTTGATCTGCTGGTTACGGGGGCGTTTACGCAAAGCACCATGCGCCGCTGGATTTTGGGCAGCATGACAAAGTATTTGATTGATAACGCGGATATTGCATTATTTATGACGCATTAACTTCCGCTTTTTGTTTTTTGCCGCGTCTGAAAACCGGGTGATAAGCAATTCCGGCGACCAGCGCGGCAGTTAACGCCGCGGCCCAGAAAACAGGCAGCTGCGCCAGAGCCGTTTCGCCGCCGAACAAGGCGGAGGCCGTCGTTCTGGCGGGATTTAAGGCGCCTTTTGTTACCGGATAGGATAAAAGACAGGCGGCCGTTATAAATAAGCCGCAGGCAGCGGCCTGGCGGTCCGTATGGCCGTTATTTCCCAAAAATACGCACAGGAACAAAAAGCTCAGAATCGTTTCCAGACAAAAAGCGGCCGGCAGCGCGTAGCGGTCAATAACATTGGCGTCCGGCGATCCCTGATAGACGTAGCCCGTTTTGCCCGAATAAACATAATAAATCAGAAAAACGGCGGCGCAGGCGCCGGCCGTCTGCAATAAAACGTATCCGGCCGTTTTGATCAGAGTAAACCAGATGTTTTTGCCGCGGAATTGTCCGGACAAAGCGGCGGCAATCGTTACGGCGGGATTGAAATGGTGACCTTTGAAGGCAAGTCCCATCGCGCTGTAGGCCAGACCGAACGCCATGGCGATCCCCAGATAACCGATAAAGGGCGCTGCAAAAACGACGGCGCCGCAGCCGATAAAAACAAATCCGAATGTGCCGGCAAATTCTGAAAGATAATTTTTCACGGTTTCTCCTGTGACAAAAATTATTTATGTGTATAATATTCTTCAGTAGAATATCTCGTCTTTTTACAAAGAAACGGTTAAAAAGTGATGTTGCGTCGATTGTTTTTTTTCATATTACTGACGGCCGGAATCGGCGGCTGTGCTTCTTTGCCCCGTCCCGAAGGGTTTTCGTATCAGGAAATAAAAACCAAAAATTTTTCTCTGGCTTCCTGGGCGCGCATCGGAAAAAAAGGCGGACCTTTGCGTATTTATATCGAAGGCGACGGATTCGCCTGGATTAATCCGTATACGCCGTCTGCGGATCCTACACCGTCAGAAACGACGGCTTTAAATCTGGCGCAGAAAGATCCGTTCGCCAACGTTATTTATCTGGGCCGGCCGTGTCAGTATGTTTCTTCGCGCGAATGTCGTCCGTATTATTGGACAAACGGCCGTTTTGATCCGAAAGTGATCGCTGCCGCCGAAGAAGCCGTGCGCAAACTGATAAAGCAGTATCAGGCGCCGTCGGCGGAACTGGTCGGTTATTCGGGCGGCGGAGCGGTTGCTCTGTTGGTCGCGGTACGGACGCCCGCCGTATCAAAAGTAATGACCGTTGCCGGTGTGCTGGATCACAAAGCATGGACGTCTTTTCATAAAGATTCGCCGTTGAAAGGGTCTTTAAATCCGGCAGACTATAAGCAAAAACTGGCAAAAATTAAACAAGTGCATTATTCGGGCGGAGCGGATAAAACGGTTCCGGCGTCTTTAACGGAAAGTTTCGTTTATTCTTTGGGAACGGACAGCCGGGCGGAAATTATCATTGTGCCGAATGCGTCGCATGACAAAGGGTGGGTCGATATCTGGCCCAGACTGGTTAATTAGTCTGATATAAACGGCAGATGACGTAATTTGCCAGCGTTAATCCGAAAATACCCGTGATTGTCGGCAGACTGCCCATGACGGCTCTGTCGCGTCCCAATCCGGGAGTCTGTTCGTTTTCTTCGCTGTATTGCGGCGCTGGAATTCCTTCACGCGGTTGAGAAGAATACACGCAGGGGAAATCCAGGGCAATTCCTCTGCGGCGCAGGCGTTTGCGCAGCATATAGGCCAGACGGCAATGCGTGACTTTGGCCATTTTATCAACGGCGATAAAACGGGGATCCGTTCTTAAGGCCGCCCCCATTGAAGAGATAAAAGGAATCTTGTTTTCATACAGATAAGCGATTAAATCCGTTTTGGGATTCAAAGAATCAATAGCGTCAATAACGAAATCGGGCTTTCCTGAAAATAATTCGGGAATTGAATCGGCGTTGATGAATTTTTGATGCAGTTCCGTTTGGCAGGCGGGATTGATGTCGCGGACGCGCAGAGCGGCGATTTCCGTTTTGGGCCGTCCGATCGTGGAATGTAAAGCAAACAGCTGCCTGTTTAAATTGCTGAGGCTGACTGTATCGCTGTCAATCAGGCGCAGTCGGCCGATTCCCGCGCGCGCCAGAGCTTCGACGGCATAGCTGCCGACGGCGCCCAGTCCGGCAACAATAACAAAAGCGTTTTGCAGTTTTTGCATACCTTCGTCGCCGACAAGCAGGCGCAGACGCGTAAATTGATCATTGACCATATTTTAACCCCGACAAAAAACGTTGCGCGTTTTGGTCTAAAACCGCCGTGAATGAAGAAACGTCGATGTTTTTTATGGCGGCTATTCCCTGAATAATCAAGTCCAGATTTTCGGGGACGTTGCGTTTATCGTCCGGATTTGTGCAAAACCGGTCGGGCGGACGCATATCCGGCGCGTCCGTTTCAACCAGAACTCTGTCTGCTGGCAGGGCTGAAAGCAGACTGTGTATTTTTGTTTTTCGATCAGACAATACCGATCCCGAAAATGAAAAAAAAGCATTGAAACGTAAAAAGAAATCCGCCTGCTGTTTTGTTCCCGAAAAGCCGTGAAATAATAAGGCGGGCGGCAGTTTTTCGGCCTGTTTAATGATACGGGCGACGGGATCAAACAATTTAACGCAGTGAATGACGCAGGGACGGTTCAGACGGGCGGCCGTGTTCAGCTGATCTTGAAATACGCTTTCCTGGTTTGGCCGACCGCGCAGTCCGTCCAGACCGATTTCTCCGACGCCGGCATGGGGATAGTTTTTCAGCAACGTTTCAAAATCCTGCGGATCGTATTCATCGGAAAACCACGGGTGCGTTCCGATAAAGGGAATAATGCGGGCATGTTTTTGTGCCAGTCCGATGACGTTTCGGGCGTCCTGCGGGTGTGTCGAGGCGCAGAAAAAAGCCGTTACGCCTTTATTTTCCGCCTGTCTGATCAGATCGTCGCGGTCGGCGTCAAAACGTTTGTCCTGCAAATGAATATGAGCGTCGATCATAACGCTATCCTTTTAAACAGCTGTTCAAAATCAAGAGGTATTTTAAAATAGGAACGGGTGAAAAGAAAAGGAAAAGTCATGAGACGGATTGTTTTTATCTTTTCGGTTTTATTTGTTTTTCCGGCGGCGGCGCAGGACAGGCCGCCCGAATGTTGGGAACCGTACGAATTTGTGCAAAGCTATGGAACATGGTCGTTAAAAGGCAATGTTTGGACAATGCCGTTTGTCTGTTCTTCGGGGGTCAAAGCGTCCGTGAATATTGCGCGGGAAAATGTAATGAATTTAGGATATGCCGAATATTATATTCAGGCGCCCGGCATTGAAAATGACAACACGTTCTTTTATACCGCCCCTTGCGACGCGATGGGAGAATTTTGCGAATATGTTTCCATGCCGCGGGAAAATGTTCCCAGCCTTTATTCTTTGGAAAACTGAGCCAGAAACCGCCATTCTTTATCCTGTCCCGATGAAATGCCGATCCGCGGCGTCGCAATAAAAGGCAAAGACAAACCTGTATCCGAAACAAAAAATTCGTCAGACCTCAGCAGATCAACGCCGTTATGTTCTTTTGTAATGCCCAGAAAACGGCAGAGCTTTCCGGGGCCGTCCAGTTTTTTATCGGGAATGTCTTTCATTCGAACGGCTCTGATCAATACGGCGGCGGGGAAACCTTCTTCCTGAGTGACGAAATTCAAACAGTAATACATGCCGTAAATCAGATAAACGTAAGAAAATCCGGCCCGCCCGTACATAACCGCCGTTCGCTTCGTTTTCCCGCGCGCGGCGTGGCAGGCAGGGTCGTTTTCACCGATGTAAGCTTCTGTTTCGGTAATAACGGCCGTTTGTCCTTTGAAAAAAATTTCTTTGCCCAACAGTTCCTGCGCCACAGTGATCGTCGGGCGGTTAAAAAAAGAAAGAGGTAAACGCCGCATTGCTTTTCAATCCGAAAGTTCTTAATCTGAAACTGAAGTTTATAAGGGATTGAAAAATGTTTCAATACATTGCTTTTTACAAACCATACGGTTTTTTAAGCCAGTTCACGGCCGAAGCGGGACATGAAGGATTGGCCGGATTTCACCTGCCTTCGGGCGTTTACGCCGCCGGACGGCTGGATCACGACAGCGAAGGGCTGCTGTTGTTGACCGATGACGGCAAAATGATAAAAAAATTGCTGGATCCCGTTTTTGAACACCCGCGTTCTTATCTGGCGCAGCTTGACGGAACCGTGACGCCGCAGGCCGTTGAAGCTTTAAAAAAAGGCGTTGTGATTAAAAATTATAAAACAAAGCCGTGCCGGGCGGAAATTTTGGCAAAGCCGCCCGCTTTATCCGAACGCGATCCGCCGATACGTTATCGGAAAAATATTCCGACGTCGTGGATCCGTCTGACGCTGACCGAAGGCAAAAACAGACAGGTGCGCCGTATGACCGCCGCCGTCGGATTCCCGACTTTGCGTTTGGTGCGTGTTGCAATCGGAAAACTGACTTTGGACGGGTTAAGTCCGGGACAATGGAAAAGTGTTCAAAAAAGTGATATCTTTTAACGGTCTGTTTTTTTACAAAGGGTCTTTTGATGTCGAATCAGCCGAAAAAAAATAAATTTTTCGTCAGCCTGAACGCAAAAATATTTCTGTTTTTGTTTTTAAGCGTTGCCGGGATCTGTTCTTTATTTTTATTGATATTTATGCTCAGTTATGTTGATCAGCTGGATCAGGAAGCCGTACTCAGCAGAAAAAAAGCGGAATCTTTGTATGAATTATATGATGAAAATATGCGTCTGCGCTGGGCCGTTACAGAATTGTATAAACAAATCAACACGCCCGAAACGGATACGATAACAAAATTGTGGAATGATCAGAATGATACGTTTCACCTGAAACCTCTGGACGACCGTTACCTGGCCATTCGCCAGGAACTGCTGCGGGATATGAAAGGGGCAAACGAACGCAATAAAAAAGTCAGGCAGCTGGGATACTTTATTTTAGTCAGTTTTCTGCTGGTGTTTATTATTTTGGAACTGTTGTGGCTGGTCGTCCGCCGGTGGGTGTTAAGGCCGGTTGAAAATCTGTTGGAAGCAACGCATCATATTTCTTCAGGTGATTTGAGTTTCCGTGTGCCCGTACTGCCGCGTTTTTCCAAACAGGACGAATTGGATTTATTGGCGCGCGATTTTAACCAAATGGCTGAAAATATTGAAAAATCAATTCAGAATATCAAAGAAAACAAAGAATTTCTGCAAAATCTGATTAATACTATTCCCGACGGCATACGTGTGTTAGATGAAAATTATAATATTATTCTGACAAATCTGTCGTACGATAAAATGAACGAACAACTTTTGAATCCGTCGGAAAAGAAATGTTTTGAACTTTGCGGTTATACGGAACCGTGCCGCAGTGAACAAAACCCGTGTCCTTTGGCTTTATTAAAAGAAAACCTGGATCGTCCCGTCAATCTGATCCAGCGTTATACCGATAAAGAAGGAAGAGAACGGTTTATGGAAGTTTCCGCGGCCGCTTCTTATCATCAAACCGAAGACGGACAGGTGTTGTGGATCATTGAACTGATCCGTCCTTTGGACAAGGCGATTTTGTTTTCACATCAGCAAAAATTGTCTGCCGTCGGCATGCTGGCCAGCTCTGTGGCTCATGAAATGCGCAATCCGCTGGGGTCCGTGCGTTTGATTTTAGAAAATATTCTGGATAAAATTGAAAAAAAGCCGATGAAGCAGGAGGATTTGAAACGTTATCTGGAATTGGTCAGCGAACAAATAGGCTTTTGCATCAATGTGACGTCTCGTTTGTTAAAACTGTCCAGAAAACCGGAAAAAGAATACCGTCCGGTTGATTTAAACGAAGTTATTTCCGAAACGGCCTGTCTGTTGGAATACGAAGCTAAAAAAACAGGTATTGACGTTAAAATCGAAGAATCCGATTGCCCGGCCGTTATTTCCGCGGCAGACGCGGAAATGCGCATGATGACGGTGAATTTAATGCAAAACGCTTTTCACGCAATGCCGGACGGCGGGAAAATGACAATCAGGATCTTTGCCGGTAAAGACCGGGTGAATGTTGATTTCGCTGATACGGGGGTCGGGATAGCACCGGAAAACCTGTCGCGTATTTTTGAACCGTTTTTTTCCAAAGGAGTGTCGGATACCGGTAATACGGGCACGGGGCTGGGGTTGTCCATTGTAAAGACAATTATTGAAAACTGCGGCGGCTCTGTCCGAGTGGAAAGCACTGTCGGGCAGGGGACGGTTTTTCATTTGAGTTTTAAAGCTTACCAAGAATGAAAAAAGATAAACCATGCCTGAAATCAGTGTTGCTTTAAAGGGGGACGGATACGATATTCCGGCAGTGTTGTCTTTGCCGGCAAAAAACGGACGTTACCCGGCGGTAATTTTGTGCCACGGAACGGGGTCCTGTAAAAACGAAGCCGGAAATATGTTTTCCAGGCTGGCAAAGCGGCTGGCCGGCTGCCGGATCGCTTCTTGTCGTTTTGATTTTGCGGGTTGCGGCGACAGCCGTGCCGATCCTGAAATGCTGACTTTTTATTCAGAGCTCAGAGATCTGGAAACGGTATATGATTTTGTCATTTCGCATGACAATGTTGATCAGAATCGGATAGCTGTTTTGGGATTCAGCCAGGGAGCCAGGGTCATGGCGGAATTTTTGGGAAATGACCGTCCCGCCGTGTCTGCCGCCGTCAGCTGGTCAGGAGCCTGTCACAACGGAATCGGCGTGTTCAAAGAATGGTTTTCAAACTATTACGGCGCAGCTTGTGAAAACGGGTATGCCGTTATTTCTCTGCCCTGGCGGGAAGATCTGATCCTTTCCAAAAAATGGTTTGACGAAATTGAACGCTCTTTTCCTTTAAACGCTCTTGCCCGTTATAAAAAACCCGTTCTGGCTTTGGCCGGGGAAAAAGATATGTTGGTGCCTTGCGCGCATGCTTTTGAAATCGCCAAAGCAGGGGAAAACAAAGACAGTCGCGTTAAAATAATAACAGGCGCCGATCATATTTTTAACGTATTTGATAACAACTGTGATTGTTCGTCTGACGTTATTTCATATACGGCAGACTGGTTGCGGCAGATTTTGACCGATAAAAATCGTCAATAAAATTTTCCAGCATTTTTAAAAGTATGCCTGAAGGCGGCTTGCTTTGCTTTTCCGATTTGTTCAGAAAATACCCCAAACAGCCCAGAGCCATATAATCGACGGCTGTTTGGTTGATTATACCGCCGTTTTTATGGTTGTAATGCTCTATCACGCCTCGGGCCAGATGACGATGAATTTTATAGTAAGGAAAAAATTCGTTCAGCCGGGGCATAAAGCCGGCATTTCCGAAATCTATAATTCCCCGCAGGACATGAGGGGATTTTTTATTGATGATCAGGTTGCTGCCGCTCATGTCGTTATGGGCAAATACAATATCGGAAGAAGAAAAATCGGACCGGAAGTTTTTCAGATCAATTTGTCCGCCGCTGTATTTCAATAAGGCGTTCCGGCAGGCGCTTTGGTTAAAGTCTTCTTTTTGGAAAAAATTCCAGTCTTCGGACAACGGGTTTTTGACGATACTTTTGATAGCGTGCAGTTCTGTCAGAAAATCGGCGATATCGTCAGCAAGCAGATTTTTTTGTTCTGCGGAAAGATTTTCATAACGGGTGTTATATTCGGTTTCTCCCCTGATATAATCGCATATTTTGCCTTTGATTGTTTTATGAAGGGAAAACGGGTGGGAAACGTTGTCATAACAGTGGATCTCTGGTGTTTTGCAGCGCTGTTTTGTCGACAGATTTTTCTGCAGGATTTTTGAAATCAAAGCCTCCCGGCGCAAAGACTGATAAACGGATTTTGATTTTGGAAAACGGACGACATAATTATCAATCTGCAAAGCAAATGATTTCGACCCGCCGGGCAAACGGATTATTTCCTCTGTTAAAAAAGAAAGGCCGGATTCCTGCAGAACGCTTCTGATCAGTTTTGTGTCGCGGATCGTATCTTGATTAAAATACATTTGTCAGCCGGTGTTGATAAGGGGATAGCGGCAATCGGCGCGCAGCCGTCCGGCTGCCGTGACCGCTTTTGTAAATGCCGGGGAATTGTTTCCGTATCGTTCGGCTATACCGGCAATACGTTCTTCCATCGTGCAGTTTTTTCCTTCGGCGCTGACGGTCATGTCGGCACAGTTCAAAATAAACAGAGCGTCAGACATTTCTTTGATTTCGGGATTGCCGTGTTCCGCAATGATCTTCCAGTTTTTATATCCCTGCCGTTTAAGTATTTCCGCGCCTGCAGCGGCATGACCTTTTCCGTTTTCGGTAAATTCATAACCGAAATCGTGCAGCATACCCAGCAAAAACATGTCTTCGGCAAACAGAACGTCATTTGGCCGCATTTTTTCCGCCAGCCGCTTTGCTTGGCGCGCAACGCCCAAAATATGCAGCCAGCGGTTTTCGGTAATCATAATCATCTCCTTTTAACTGTTGATTATGTTATTTTTAAAAAGTGATTTGTGTCAATAACTCAGCGGATTAATCTCCGTTTTTTCTGCCGCTTTTTGCCAATCGGGCATTTTGGTTGAAAAAAGATCATTAAAGAAAAGGCTTCTGCAAGAAAGTATTTATAATGGTTTTAGGACTGTTCAAAACCGGTAGAAATAACTTTGTACTGCCGTCCCGGATAAAACAAAGCTGATCCGGATAAATATTTTTTTTTGCTCCGGCCCCTGCTGGTATTTTTTACTTCTTCCGATTGTTCGGCGAGCTACTTTCTTTTTTCGAATAAAAGCTTCTATTTATCTTTAAATGACACACCGTAAGCCCGCAAATTGTTAAAAGATTTTAGCATTGAAGAGATCAATGTAACTTACAGCATCAGCGAAACCGACTGTTGCCAACGAGCAGAGATGATTATAACGAACTAAAAGAAGAGGCGGAGAACCCCACCTTTTTTATTACAATAAAAAGTACATAATCAAATATGAAATTTTACACTCTGTTTTAGACCGGTTACCATGCGAAACGAGTCTAAAAACAAATGTAAAAAAGAACTTTAAGAACTCTTTAAAAGTCCGTTTCTGCCGGTCTGAAAATGATTGTCAAAAAGTCTAAATATAATTGTCGCGCTACAGTTATAGTTTCGGTTAAAACTAACCTGCGCGCTATATTTGTTCAGGCAATAAAAAAAGCCTTGAATACTCAAGGCTTTAATTTATGGTGCCCCTGGCCGGAATCGAACCAGCACGTCTTGAAGGACAACAGATTTTGAGTCTGCCGCGTCTACCAGTTCCGCCACAGGGGCACTCAAAACAAAGAAAAATATAGCCGATTTTTTGCCGCTGTCAATCATTAAATCAACTTAATTTTTCCCAGCGCATAAAAATTTCATTTTCGGGTATTTCTTCTGCCGGGCAAATATGAATTTTCTTAAACCCGTTTTTTTCATAAAAAGAAACCGCTCCCGTATTTTTTTCAAAAACGTGCAGTTCCAATATCGGGCTTTGTTCTTTACAAAATTCAATTAACGCCTTTCCTATCCCGGCGCGGCGTTTGTCTGTTCGGACAAACAGGCCGGCAATATACTTTTCAATCAATCCGATAAAGCCGGCTATCCGTTCGTTTTGTTCATACACAAAAACACCTTTGGCAATTTCTGTCTTTACTTCGTCATAATGGGAAAGCCAGTATTCTTCCGGGACAAAATCGTGCGCCTGCCGGTTCGCATTCAGCCACAGCGTCATAATATCGTCGATTTCTGATGCACGGGAAGGGCGGATCATTAAATATCCAGATCGTCAACAAATTTGGCGTGTTCCTGAATATACTGGAAACGCAGTTCCGGCTTTGATCCCATCAGCTGTTCAACCAGATCGGCGGTCAGCTGGGATTCATGCTGGTCTTCTTCGCGGCGCGGATCGGGAATCAATACCCGCAGCAACAGCCGTTTTTCCGGCGCCATTGTCGTTTCTTTTAACTGTGACGGCGGCATTTCACCCAGCCCTTTAAAGCGGCTGATTTCGATCTTTTGCGCGTTCTTAAATTCTTTTTTCACAATTCTGTCTTTGTCCGCGTCGTCAATCGCATAAAAGACTTTGCTGCCGTAAGCCAGGCGATACAAAGGCGGTACGGCCAGGTACAAGTGACCTTTTTGAATCAGCTTCGGCATTTCACGGTAAAAGAATGTCATCAACAGCGAAGCAATATGTGCTCCGTCAACGTCAGCATCTGTCATAATGATGATTTTTTCATAACGCAAAGCGTTTTCATCATAATGGTCCCGTCGTCCGCAGCCCAGAGCTTCTGTAATATTATTGATTTCTTCGTTTGCCAGAATCTTGTCCGTCGAAGCGCTGGCGACGTTCAGAATTTTTCCGCGCAAAGGCAGAATGGCCTGCGTTTCCCGGTTCCTGGCCTGTTTGGCGGATCCGCCGGCCGAATCTCCTTCGACGATGAAAATTTCGGTGCCGTGAGACGACGTCCGGGAACAATCCGCCAGTTTTCCCGGCAGACGTAAACGTTTCGTCGCCGAAGCGCGCGCCGTTTCCGTTTGTTTCTTTTTACGCTGGCGTTCGGCCGAACGTTCCAAAACATGGGTCAATAAAGCCGTCGCCGTTTTAATGTCGCCGGACAGCCAGTGGTCAAATTGGTCTTTAATCGCGGAATCCACCAGACGGGAAGCTTCCGGCGAACCGAGCTTTTCTTTGGTCTGTCCCTGGAATTGCGGATCTTTCATGAACAAAGACAGCATAATTCCCGCCGAACCGATAACGTCTTCCGCAGTAATCTCGGCGCTTTTGCGGTTTCCGACCATTTCGGCATAGCTGCGCAGGCTGCGGGTCAAAGCGGTTCTTAATCCTGTTTCATGCGTGCCGCCCTGCGGCGTGCTGATCGTGTTACAAAACGAACTGATAAAGCCGGCGTCCGAATCTTCCAGCCATGTCATGGCCCATTCGATATGTCCGCGGCCGCCTGACAGTTCGGCGCGTCCGGAAAAGGGTTTCGGCGTAACGCAGACTTCGTCTTTCAGCCGGTATTTTAAAAAGTCTTCCAATCCGTTCGGATATTTTAAAGTTTCTTCGGCCGGCGTTTTGTCTTCGCCCGTCAGTAAAACGGGATCGCATTTCCAGCGGACTTCCACTCCTTTGAACAGGAAAGCTTTTGATCGGGCCATGCGGAACAAGACGCTGGGTTTAAAGCGCAGCCGTTCGCCGAAAATTTCCGTGTCCGGTTTGAAAATAACCGTTGTGCCGCGCCTGTTGGATACCGTACCTATTTTTTGCAGAGGAGTCGTCGGGACGCCGCGGGAATATTGTTGCATCCAAACACATTTATCCCGGGCGACTTCCACGGTCATGGAAGACGACAAAGCATTGACGACCGCCATGCCGACCCCGTGCAGACCGCCTGAAACCGTGTAGGCTTTTCCGCTGAATTTCCCGCCGGAATGCAGAGAAGTCATAATGACTTCCAAGGCCGATTTTTCCGGGTGTTTCGGGTGCGGGTCAACAGGAATGCCGCGGCCGTTGTCTTTGATGCGCAGGGATCCGTCCGCGTTCATTTCCATTTCAATGACGCTGGCGAAACCTGCAACGGCTTCGTCCATGGCGTTATCCAGAATTTCGGCGGCCAGATGGTGAAAAGACGTTTCGTCCGTTCCGCCGATGTACATTCCGGGACGGCGGCGGACAGGTTCCAGGCCTTCCAGAATTTCGATGTCTTTGGCGGAATATTCGTCAGCGGTTGCAGCGGCGGGTTTGTTAAATAAGTCAGACATAGGTATTCGTGTTCATTCCTGTTTTTTATGAGGGCTGCTTTTTAAAGCGGGATTTGCGGCCGTTTCTTTTCGAGGCGTTTTCCTGAGGAAAAGCTTTGGCAAATTCGGTGTACAGAGCCTCGACAAACGTATCGGTAAAGGGCAGTTTACCCTTGTACCAATCCGGTTTCAACTGATTTTCTGTTTCGGAAAAAGCGACAAAGCGGCGCGTCCACAACTGATCCAGCCCCATTGCCGCGGCGAACGGCAGATGTTTGCTGTACAAAGATTTTATTTTTTGTTCCGCGTTGCGCATCACATTCAGCAGCGTGTCATCCTGCGAAGACAGGTAAAGTTTATAGCCTTCCATATTTTCCAAAATGGAATTGCCCAAAACGGACGGAGAACGCAATAACACTTTGAATATGCCGATACAGATCAGCAAGGCAAAGAAAAATAAGGCTGTCAGCGGCGTTGTCTGAATACTGTAATAAACAAACAGAACGGCCAGAACGATTATCGGCAAAAGCATGACAAGCATTGTTTTAAGCAGACGCAGTTTGTTTTCTTTGAATGAAACACCTTTCATTTGCGCGTATGTTTTTGTTGCGATTACCGTCGCCGGGATCAGGCAAACGGCGCATGCCGCGGACGTTAAAGCCGTTACGGCGGGGAACAAAGACATTGACGAAATGGCGGCTGCGGCGATAACGGCCATTAAAATACCGAACCAGAAATAAGTCTGCGGAAATACGGTGAATTTTTTGCGGTATTCTTTCAGCAGGCTTTTTTCAATATCGCTCATCAGCCTTTTCAAACGCAGAACGTTGGCGTTCGTCAGGGCAAAAGAAGTGCTTTCTTTAATGAACAGTTTTCCGGCAACCTTTTTTTCCAAAGGCGTAAGGCCGGTTTCCTTATCCGTCTGTTTGATTAAAAGCAGCATTCCGTCGCTTTGTTCGTCAAAGGCCAGAAAACCTTTGGACGCCATGTTTAACAGAATGATAAACAATGATTTCGGCGATATTTTTTTATTCAGAGCGTAATTTAAAACCGCAGGAGTCAAGTCCCCTTTTTGTAAAGGAGCGGCTTTGATGTCTGATTTTTCCTGATTTTTGCGCAGGCTGAGCCATGTCGCCAGATAGTAGGACAGGATAAACAGAAAAGCGATTAAAGCGACGCCGGCCGTGCCGTGTTCGATAATGAATCTGTCAAGTTTGCCGTTTTGGAACATGGGCGCCGGGTTCTTTTCCGCCCAGTTGGCCAAAATTGTCAGCCCTTCATAAGGCGCCAACGGGAAGGTAATGACAAAAGACAGATTATTTTCTTTGTCTTTTCTGATTTTATAGTTATGGCCGTATCCGTTGGGACCGCTGGTAATGGCGGCTTGGGAAAACAAGATTGATTCCGGCGGAAAGATCATAACGGCGCCGGCGCGCATGACGGGAATATCCCAGTGCGAACCGGTGACTTCCCAGATTAATTCTTTAAAGTCGGGTACTTCCGCATTTTCGGAATTGTTTTTGAATTCCGCGATCTTATTGGAAAGCAGATATGTCGTCTGATATAAGTGCGTTCCCGGTTTTAACGGATCATCGGAATGAAGCGTCATTTTGATGCCGTCGGTATCAGGCAGTAATTTTGCCTGTATCGGCGCGTTGTCTACAAAAGCTTCCAGTACGGTTATGTCCGTTCTGTATTGTTTGCCTGTGCGGTCCGAATGATACTTGGGAAAATACCGTTCAATGCCGCGAAAATCGGTTTCTTTCGGTTCTACGACCCGTTCAATGGTTTCCGTGACCTTGATTGATCCGTTTCCCAGAATTTCAATCCGGCTGAAAAAATAGGGAATGTGTTTTAAATAGGGGACTTCGATAAATGTATCCGGCGGGATCAGAGCGACTGTTTTTTCGCCGTCATAATCCAATGATAAAAAACGCGGTTTTATCGTGTCTGTCGTCTGCGGGGCAAACCAGTCGGGTTCACGCGTGCGATCGGAAAAAACGGGCGCCGCTTCCGGTTGCTGCTGTTTTTCGGACGAACCGAACAGACGCCGCCGGGCTCTTTCCAAAGTGCGCTGCAAAACGTTGGATTGTTTTGTTTTTACATTGCCGCCCAATGTCGGTTTTTTCCCGGAAGAATTTGTATTATCGAAAAAAACGACGGTTCCCTTCGCTTCCAGAATATCCGACAGCTTTGGGACGGCATACGGGTCTTCACCGTCTTTTTTATCAAAAGAATCCAATATTTCAACCAGATCCGAATCAATGGTTACGTCAGCATCTTCCTGCGCAATTCCGGCGGAACAGTTGATCAATAACGTGCCGATCAAGGCAAAGCAAAATAAAAAACAACGCATAAACAAGGACTTCCTTTGTTATAATTATTATATGTCCGTAAGTTATTTTAACGCCGGCAATTACAGGTCAAGTTCAAAAATGCCGGAAACTTCGACCGCGGCCCCTAACGGCAAAGAAGCGACGCCGAAAGCGACGCGGGCATGCTTTCCGGCTTCTCCCAGAACTTCAACCATTAAATCGGACGCGCCGTTGATGACCTTCGGGTGATCTTTGAAATCGGCAGAAGCGCTGACCAGTCCTTCAAGCTTTAAGGTTTTTTTTACGGCGTCCAGTCCTTTGCCGGGCGCCAATGTGTCGCAAGCGTTTTTCAGCTGGGCGAAAATATTGATCGCGCACTGACGCGCGGCGGCAGCCCCCTGTTCGGCGGTTAATTCCGCGCCCAGATGTCCGCTGTGCGTCAAAGCGCCGTTGGCGGTTGGCAGTTGGCCGGAAACGTAAACCGTCTTTCCGCTGACGGTCCAACCGACATAGTTGGCGACGGGCGCGGCAACGGCCGGTAAAGTGATTCCCAGCTGGGTTAATTTTTGTTCTGCTTGGGCTGTCATTTAATATTCTCCCTTATGAAAACAACAGATGATTGTTCAGTTTTTAACTGATTTGCGCGCAATGTGCAATAATTTAAAACGTGAAAAACAAAACTTTAAACAATAATCGTCTTGGTGTATAGAAAGATCAGTTTGTGTTTTTGATAAGGAAAAAAGAATGACGACAATGTCCCTGAACAAGGATAAAATCAAAATCCTGCTGTTGGAAGATTTGCACGCGAACGCTGAAAAATACTTCAGAAATCACGGTTATGACAATCTGGTCGTATTAAAAAACGCTTTAGACAACGAAGAGTTGAAAAAAGCGGTTGCCGATGTGCATATGATCGGGATCCGGTCCAGAACAAAGCTGACGGCGGACGTGTTTGAAGCCGCCAAAAAACTGATGGCCGTCGGGTGTTTCTGCATCGGGACGAATCAGGTTGATTTGAATGCGGCCAAAGCGCACGGTATTCCGGTTTTTAACGCGCCTTATTCCAATACGCGTTCGGTTGCCGAGCTGGTGATCGGCGAAATTGTCATGCTGATGCGCGGGATCGCGCAGCGCAATGCCGCCGCCCACGAAGGCGTCTGGCTGAAAAATGCCAAAGGCGCGACGGAAGTCCGCGGCAAGGTTTTAGGAATTGTCGGATACGGTCATATCGGAACGCAGGTGTCAATTCTGGCCGAAGCAATGGGTATGAAAGTGCGTTATTTCGATATCGTTGACAAACTGGCTTTGGGCAACGCGGAACCGTGTGCGTCTTTGTCCGAACTGTTGAGTGTTTCAGATGTCGTCAGCCTGCATGTGCCGCAGACCCCGCAGACGGATAATATGTTTTCGCACGCCGAATTTTTCGCCATGAAAAAAGGCGCGTTTTTCATCAATGCGGCGCGCGGCAGCGTTGTTGACATCGATGCTTTGAAAACGGCGCTGGATCAGGGGCAGATCGCCGGAGCGGCTTTGGACGTATTCCCCAAAGAACCGGCCGATAAATCCGAAGAGTTTATTTCGCCTCTGCGCGGCATGACAAATCTGATTTTAACGCCGCATATCGGCGGTTCGACATTGGAAGCGCAGGCCAATATCGGTCTGGAAGTCGCCGAACGTCTGGTTAAATATTCGGACAACGGTTCAACGCTGGGGGCGGTCAACTGTGTCGAAGTTTCTCTGCCCGTTCAGGAAAGCGGCAAAACGACGCGCTTTATGCATATTCATAAAAACGTTCCCGGCGTATTAAGCGCGATCAACGGCGTATTTTCCAAATACGGTCTGAACATCAGCGGGCAGTATCTGCGCACGGACGGAGAATACGCTTATGTCGTCGTTGATGTGGACGGTCATCTGGACAATGCCGCCGATCTGCAAAAAGAACTGGAAGCCATCAACGGAACGCTGAAAGTACGCTATTTGTTCTGAGCTTTGGGCGGGGCGTTTTTCTTCTTTGCTTTTCGGAAATAATATAGTTAATATAAATCAAGCAGATATCTTCTTTTGGAAGAATCTTTGATTTATATTTTCCGTTAGGCGGTTATTTAAGGGAGTGCGGCATGGACGAAGTGAATTTGATTTCGGCAAGAAAAGATACTCTTGCTTTGGTGTTGGCAGGCGGTAAAGGGTCGCGTTTAAAAAATCTGACGGAAGTGCAGGCCAAACCTGCCGTTCATTTCGGCGGAAAATTCAGAATTATTGATTTTCCGTTGTCTAACTGCGTTAACTCCGGCATGCGCAGAATGTGCGTTTTGACGCAGTACAAAGCGCACAGCCTGATTAAGCATATCCAGCAGGGGTGGAGCTTTTTGCAGCCGGAATTAAACGAATTCGTCGAAATCTGGCCGGCTCAGCAGCAGACGTCCGATGAAGTCTGGTATCAGGGCACGGCGGACGCCGTTTATCAGAATTTGGATACGATTCGCGCTCATGCGCCGAAATACATTCTGATTTTGGCAGGTGATCATATCTATAAACAGGATTATTCAAAAATGCTCAAGCAGCATATTGAAGCGGGAGCGAAGGCTACCGTTTCCTGTATTGAAGTGCCGATCGAAAAAGCGCACGAATTCGGCATCTTGGACGCAGATGCGGAAGGCAACATTGTCCGTTTTGTTGAAAAGCCGAAAAATCCGCCGTCTATTCCCGGAAAACCCGACCGTTCTTTCGCCAGCATGGGGATTTATATTTTTGACGCCGATTTCCTGATTGATTTGCTGGAAAAGGACGCGCAGGACAAAAACTCTTCGCATGATTTCGGCAAAGATATTCTGCCGTCGCTGGTCGGTAAAGTCAAAATGGTCGCCCATCGTTTTCAGGACAGTTGCGTCTTTAACAAAACGGACGAAGCTTATTGGCGCGATGTGGGAACTTTGGACGCTTACTGGGAAGCCAATCTGGATTTGACGAATGTTGTTCCTGATTTGGATTTGTATGATTCGCGCTGGCCGATCTGGACGTTCCAGGAACAGCACCCGGCGGCCAAATTTGTGTTTGAAAGCGATTTAAGAACCGGTATGGCCGTAAAGTCGCTGGTATCCGCCGGCTGTATTATATCGGGCGGAACGGTACGTCATTCTTTGCTGTTTTCCGCCGTGCGCGTTCATTCCTTTACATTGATTGAGGATTCCGTCATTTTGCCGAATTGCGTCATTAACCGTCATGCCCGCGTTAAAAAAGCGATTTTGGCTCAGGGCTGCGTGATTCCGCGAGGCCTGGTTATCGGCGAAGATCCGCAGGAAGACGCCAAATATTTCTATGTATCGGAAAAAGGCGTTGTTCTGGTCACGCCGGCAATGTTGGCAAAGCTGCCGCCGGCTCCCGAGCTGTCATAAGGTTATCGGGCGGGAATCGTAACAGTTCCCGCCTTTTATATAAAAAGGGTTGCGGTATGTCTTTGGGCAATCATCTGGTTTCATGCAGGAATTATATCAATCTTTTTCTGGGCGTTATCAAATGGCCGGTGGCGGCGGCAATGTTGCTGGCCGTGCCCGCGGCGGTACAGTCATTTCAGCGTTATTACGTGATCAGGGATCAGTTAAACTGGCATAACCTGATATATTTTGCTATCGGGGCCGGATTTTTTGCCGCTGTTCGGGTGTTTTTTATTATGCGGCGCGGAGCTGCGGAAACAATGGAACATGAAATGACGCATTCTTTGTTTGCCATGTTGACTTTGCACCCTGTACGGCATTTGGAAGTTTTCGACACCGGCGGCGGTTCCATGGTTTTTACCGGCAAAGGCAACTGGCTGATTGCCATTGCGCCGTATTTTTTTCCGCTGACAGCTTTTACAATGATCTTTTTAACCGCTGCCGTCAGCCGTGTTGTCGGTTACATGCCCGATTGGACTTTGATCGGTTTGGGGGCGGCAGCGTGTTATAATTTATGTTCTTTTGCCGAACAACTGCACCCGCGTCAGACAGATTTTAAAGTCGCCGGTTATTTATTCACGATTTGTTTTTTGCCGGGAGCAAACTGTCTGACCTTTGGGACGGTTTTTGCGTTTGTGGAAAGAGGGTTTGGCGGAATCGTCTTTTTTTACCGCCTGATCTGGTATTATGCCCGTCAGGATTTTCTGGCTTTACAGGCTTACTTTTAAAGGGTAAGCGACATATTTTCCCTGGCGGCAAACAAACGCGAATCCGCTTTTTGGGCTTCTTGTTCAATTTTGCGCATCATTTCGTCGTTATGAATCGGCGCGTGATGAAACAGCGCTGTTTTTTTGATATTTGCCGCCTTTGTCAGTTTGGCGGCTTCTGACCAGGTGGAATGTCCCCAGCCTTTAAGAAATTCATATTCGTCAGGGGTATACATTGCGTCAAAAATCATCAAGTCGCTGTCTTTGACAAAATCAACCAGTTCTTCGACGCCGTCGGGCGAACAGTGTTCGTAGTCCGAAACGTATGAAACGGATTTGCCCTGATAATCCAAACGATAGCCTGTCGCCCCGTTGGGGTGAACCAAGGCGTGCGTGCGAAGCGCCGCCCGGCCGTCAAACAGTTTAAAGCTTTCCGGGGTCTTGAAGTTATGAAAATGCAGAACCGAAGGGATCATGTGCATTGGTAAAGGAAAAAACGGTGCTGACATTAACATGTCAAAGACCTCTTCCGCCGTTTGTCCGTTTGGCAGCCGGGCGGCATAAATATTCAGGTCTGACGTTTCCTGAAATGCCGGATAAAAAAAAGGAAAACCGCAGATATGGTCCCAATGGGTATGCGAAATCAGCAGCGTCATACGGTTGATTTTGCGTTTGGCCAGACTGATGCCCAGAGCGCGAATGCCCGATCCGGCGTCAATAATGACCGTTTCCCCGTCTAAATTCACTTCGACGCAGGAGGTGTTGCCGCCGTATACGGTATGTTCTGCGGAACAACAAGGAATACTGCCGCGCACCCCCCAAAAAGTAACTTTAACAGGCATAAGCCGAAATCCTCATTTTTTATCCGTTCCTTTGTAGCACATTATATTTATTTTAACCTGTGACGAAAGGCATAGATAGATTGCAACCTGTCTTTAATGACATAATGATACAATAAATCAAAATGATAAAAAATATCTGAATCGACAAACGGCAGACGTAAAAAATATCCCGCGAAGGGACAGAGGGGCCGCGCTACATTGATTTTTTTTATTTTTTTGTATACGCTGTAATAAAAAAGACGGTGTTATCTGAAACGGGGATATTGAATGAAAAAATTTGGGACGTTCCTTTTTGTCTGCGCTGTATTTTTCTGGACTTTTCCCAGGCAGGCTGTCTGTCAGAACAGCAGGGAAGTCAAAGCGCTGCCGACTTGTTTGGATTTTTCCGACGTTTATTCCAGAACTGTTCTGGGAACGGCTCCGGCCAGCAAAGAAGAAGAACTGGAAATGCAGTCTTTGGCTTCGATCATGATGGGATATGTTTCCGCTTTGCAGGATATTTACGGCAATCGGCTGGTGGGTATGTCCGTGACAGATAACGAATGGACTTTGCTGGAAAAGGTCGACCAGTATTGCCGGCAATTTCCGCATTTGACGTTCCAGCGCGCCGTGCGAGCCGTCCCCGCCGTGTCGCAAACCATTCAGGCTTTGCAGGATCAGGAATTCAAACGCTGCACAAATTATATCGAACAGACAAAGCCGACGATTTGTGCGTCGTTTAACGCGGGAAAATAGTTCTTTAAATTTAGTCTAAACAATCTTATATCTTGAACGTTGGTTTTTTTGAAGGGATTGGTTATGGACTATATTAAAATCCGCGGAGCGCGCGAACATAATTTAAAAAACGTCGATCTGGATATTCCCAAAAACAAACTGATCGTCGTTACGGGGCTGTCGGGGTCGGGCAAATCGTCTTTGGCTTTTGATACGCTGTATGCCGAAGGCCAGCGCCGGTATGTCGAAAGTCTGTCCGTTTATGCGCGCCAGTTCGTCGATTTAATGAAAAAACCAGACGTCGATCTGATTGAAGGGTTGTCGCCGGCCATTTCGATTGAACAAAAAACAACGTCGCATAACCCGCGTTCCATTGTCGGGACGGTTACGGAAATTTATGATTACATGCGTTTGCTGTGGGCGCGCGTCGGTATTCCGTATTCGCCGGCGACAGGCTTGCCGATTGAAAGCCAGACCGTTACGCAAATGGTAGACAGAGTTATGGCTTTGCCCGAAGGCACCAAACTTTTTCTGCTTTCCCCTGTCGTGCGCGGCCGGAAAGGCGAATATAAAAAAGAAATCAAAGAATTTCAGAAAAAGGGATTTCAGCGTTTGAAAATAGACGGCGTCGTTTACAATATAGAAGAAACGCCGGAATTAAATAAAAGTTTTAAGCATGATATCAGCGTCGTTGTCGATCGTGTGGTTGTCAGGCCCGGCATGGAAAGCCGTTTGGCCGAATCTTTTGAAACGGCTTTGGGACTGTCTGACGGCCTGGCCGTTGCGGAAAATGCCGAAACACACGAAGAAATGATGTTTTCGTCGCGTTACGCCTGTCCGGTTTCCGGATTCACGATTGAAGAAATCGAACCGCGTTTGTTCTCTTTTAATAATCCGCACGGTTTCTGTCCGGAATGTGAAGGATTGGGGGTGAAGCTGTATGTGGATCCGGAGCTGGTTATTCCCGATAAAACCAAGCGTTTGGACGAAGGGGCGATCGCGCCGTGGTCGGGGGCAAACGGGGAAATTTACCCTTGGCATCGCGAGGCGCTGCAGGGCTTAAGCCGGCGGTTTCATCTGGATTTATCTGCCCGCTGGTGTGACCTGCCCAAAGAAACGCAGCGCGCGATTTTATTCGGCAATATGTCTTTTGAAGGCGTAATACCGAATTTGAACCGCCGTTTTCTGGAAACCGATTCCGAATATATGCGCGAAGAAATCCAGAAATTTCAAAACAACATTGTTTGCGAACACTGCGGCGGAAAACGGCTGCGGCCCGAAGCGCTGGCTGTTAAAATCGACGGAAAGGATATCGCCGACATTACGAACATGTCGATTGCCGAAGCGCGCGAATGGTTCGGAAGCATTGCCGGAAAGCTGAAGCCTCAAAATCGTGAGGTCGCCGAAAGAATTTTACGCGAAACAAACGAACGGTTGGATTTTCTGATTAATGTCGGGTTGGGATATTTGTCGCTGGGGCGCTCGTCGGGAACTCTGTCCGGCGGGGAAAGCCAGCGTATCCGCCTGGCTTCGCAGATCGGATCCGGATTGACGGGGGTTTTGTATGTTTTGGACGAACCGTCAATCGGGCTGCATCAGCGTGACAATGACCGGCTGTTGTCGACGTTGTTCCGTCTGCGTGATTTGGGAAATACGGTGATTGTTGTCGAACATGACGAAGACGCCATGCGCGCCGCCGATATGCTGATTGACATGGGGCCGGCCGCCGGATCGCTGGGCGGCAGCGTGATTGCCGCCGGATCGCCGCAGGAAGTCGCCGAAAATTTAAACAGCCTGACCGGCCGTTATCTGGCCGGTACAAAAAAGATTCCCGTTCCGCCAAAGCGCCGAAAAGGAAACGGCAAGTCGTTAAAAGTTGTCGGGGCAAAGATCCATAATCTGCGCAATATTGACGTTAAATTTCCTTTGGGGACGCTGACATGCGTGACCGGTGTTTCAGGCGGCGGCAAGTCGTCTTTGGTGATTGAGACGTTATATAAAGGGCTGGCGAAAGCTTTAAACGGCACGCGTTTGACTGTCGGGGCGCATGACAGAATCGAGGGACTGGAAAACATTGATAAAGTGATTGATATCGACCAGTCGCCGATCGGACGTACGCCGCGCAGCAATCCGGCAACATATACGGGCGTTTTTTCGCATATCCGCGATTGGTTCGCCGGTTTGCCCGAAGCAAAACTGCGCGGGTATAAAGCTGGCCGGTTTTCTTTTAATGTCAAGGGCGGGCGGTGCGAATCCTGTCAGGGGGACGGCGTTTTGCGCATTGAAATGCACTTTTTGCCGGACATGTATGTACAGTGTGACGAATGTAAAGGAACGCGCTATAATCGTGAAACGCTGGAGGTAAAATATAAAGGCAAATCCATTGCCGACGTTTTGGATATGACGGTGGACGAAGCGGTCGTTTTCTTTGACGCCGTGCCTTTAATCAAAAACCGGCTGACACTGCTGCAGCGCGTCGGGCTGGGATATATTAAACTGGGACAGTCGGCGACGACTTTGTCGGGCGGGGAAGCGCAGCGAATCAAGCTGTCTAAGGAATTGTCGAAAAAAGCGACGGGACGGACGGTTTACATTTTGGACGAACCGACGACCGGACTGCATTTTGAAGATATCGCCAAGCTGCTGGACGTGTTGCATCAGCTGGTTGATCAGGGCAATACCGTTATCGTTATCGAACATAATCTGGAAGTTATTAAAACGGCGGATTGGATTGTGGATCTGGGGCCCGAAGGCGGCAGCGGCGGCGGTTCGATTGTTGTGGAAGGCACGCCGGAAAAGGTGGCTCAATGCCCCGAAAGCTATACAGGGCAATATTTGAAAAAATATCTGAAATAAAAAAAACTCCGCTTTAAAAGCGGAGTTTTTTTATATGTTTTGGTTTAACGGCCTCTTTGTCCGGCTATTTTTACGGCCGCCGGGTTCAGGTTTTGCATTTGAGCATGAACCGCTTTCTTTTCCGTTTGTATGGCTTTTTCAGACTCGACGTCCTTCTTGCCATTAATTGCGGCCTGATTGATTTTTTCGACCGCGTCAACGGCTCGTAAAACAGATTTTGAAACAGCGTTTTTCCGCGGATCCAAAGGCATACAGAACTGTACCTGTTTACGCGTTTCCTTGATGTATTTATCCGCATACATTTGAGCCGCCGTATTGCCGTTCAAATCACGGACGGGAACGCTGTTTAAAGACGGATCGTGCGGAGCTCCTTTTGCCGTTGCGGCCGCGTCATACATTTCCATAACGGTTTTTGTCAGCAGATGAACCTGGCGCGCCTGTTTGCTTTCCAAAAATTCCTCAAAGCCGTCTACGCGGTCGGCGCCGCAGAATTTTCCGATATCCGCCGGTTTTAAAGAAACGTAAGGACGGGCGTCCGGTTTGCGGAACAGTGTTTTTACGGCCGGTTCAATATCATATCCTTGTTCATAAGACGCGCTGATTCGTTCGTCGTCATACCAGCCTTTGAAAGCGTCGGAGAGGGATTGGGACCGGTTAAAACGGTCGACGATCGGTTTGTAATGTTTTTCAAAACGTTTCATCGGCGCGTCGTGTCCCTGCGCTTCCCATTCTTTGCAGGCTTGGATCGCCTGCGTCTGCGCATCGGCTTCGGTCGCTCGGTTAATCATCAGGCGCGACGCATAATCCAGATTTTGTTCTTCGGCTTCATTGCGTCCCTGATTGTTTTGCAGCAGGTGACGCGCTTCGTGCACCAAAGCAAATTCCATAAAATCCATGCCCAGAGATTTTGCCATGACAATCTGATTGTTTTCAGGGTCGAAATAACCGCCCGCCGTTCCCAAAGCCGTTTCCAAAAAGAAATCGACCTTGTATTTTTTCATGTCTTCGATCGCTTTGCGTCCCGTCGGAATGGCCGCCAGAGAATCAAATAAATCTTCGGCGAATTTCTTTTCGCTGGGCGTGACGTTGACTTTAACGCCGTAAAGGTCATATTGTTTAACTTCTTCTTGTTTTAAGGCTGATTGTTCAAAAGCCGTTTGTAAAGACATAGTTGTTATCCCCAATGATTAAGCATAAAACGGATAATGCGCCCGTTTGCTTTTTTTGTCAATAATTTTGGCAATATTTCGGCGGATTAACAGCGCTGGAAAGAAAGCCATGCCGATAAAAACGCTTTGACGGGTTTTTCCACGGCGGCTTTTCCGGCGCGTTCTTTGCTGGCCCGCAGAACGGCTTCGGCCTTTGAATCCGTCTTGCCTTTTGCCGCGGCGTAATTGATGTTGTCAATCGCTTTTATAGCGGAAGAAAGAGCCTTTAAAATATTTCTTTTGACCGGTTCTTTGGTCGTCGACGGGGCAAATTCATTGCCCGCCCGGTACAAAAATTTTTCAGCGGCGATTTGAGCGCTGATATTGCCCTTTAAATCGCGGACGGGAATATTATCCAAAGACGAATCATGCGGCGCCCCTTTGGTCATCGAAACGACGTCATAAAATTCAAGAGCCGTTTTAGTCATTAAATTGACGTGTCCGGCCTGTCGGCTGTTTAAAAAACGTTCAAAATTTTCAACACGGTCCGCACCGCAGAATTTCGCAATCTCTGCCGGTTTTAACGAAACAAGGGGGTCTTTGCGGGGTTCTTCGGTCAGGCAGGACAAGTACGGCACGACGTCGTAACTGTGTTCATAAGACGCGACATTCGTTTCGTCTTTGTACCACCCTTTGAAAGCGTCGGACAGGGAATTGTTTTTGTGGTAAGCGTCGGTAATTGTTTTGTAACACTTTTCAAAACATTTCATCGGTTCGATATGTCCCTGCGCCTGCCATTCCAGGCAGGCTTGCAGCGCCTGCGTCTGTGCGTCGGCTTCGGTCGCGCGGTTGATCATCAGATATGACGCATAATCCAGATTTTTTTCTTCGACTTCATGGCGGCCCTGTTTGTCCTGCAACAGGTGGCGCGCTTCGTGCACCAAAGCAAACTGCATGAAATCCATACCCATGGATTTTGCCATGACGATTCTATTGTTTCCAGGTTCAAAACAGCCGCCTGTCGTTCCCATCGAGGTTTCCAGCAGAAACTCCGTTTTGTATTTTTTCATGTCCTCAATGGCCCGGCGTCCGGTCGGAATTGCGGCCAAAGAAGAAAACAGTTCTTCGACAAAGGGCTTTTCTTCGGCGGAAACACAAACGTTTACCCCGCGGATTGTAAATTTTTCAGGGGGCTGTTTTATTGAAGACTTTTTAAAAATGTCGGATAAAAATGACATCGCTTATATTTCCGCTATAGTATTGAAGCAGATAAAATATATGCTTTGTGTAAATTTTTGTCAACAATTTCGGAAAAAAACGCCTATCCGACCAGTCGGGCAATATCGTCGACGATTTCTTCGGGCGTGACGGGCGGAGCGTAGCGTTTGACGATTTCGCCGTCTTTGTCGATTAAGAATTTTGTAAAATTCCATTTGATCGCGCCTTTGAAATCCGGGCCGGATTCTTTTGTCAGGTAGTTGTAAAGCGGATTTTGCGTTTTTCCGCGGACGTCGATTTTGGCAAAAACGGGAAAAGTTACGCCGAAATTGACTTTGCAGAAATTTTGTATTTCTTCGTTTGTGCCGGGATCCTGCTTTAAAAATTGATTGCAGGGAAACGCCAGAATAACGAAACCTTTGTCTTTGAATTTTTTATACAGAGCCTCCAGACCCGCGAACTGTTTCGTAAAACCGCATTTGCTGGCCGTATTGACGATTAAAACCGTTTTTCCGCGGTAATCCGACAAAGGCTGGTAGGTGCCGTCCGCCTTTAACATTGAAAAATCATAAATGTTCATATCCGAATTCTCCTGGCTGATTCTTGTGCCGTTTATAATATTTCTTTTAACGGTGTTGATAAACATCTCTTTTTTGATAATTGTTGTAAAATTTTATAATTAAACTTAATCTGCCAAACAGCGGAAAATCTGACCGAAAGGCTTGTATGAAAATGATTCCGATACAGGAAATAAAAAACGAAGAAATCATTTTGATGAATGTTTTGAAATGGCTGTTTTTATCGGTCATTGCCGGTGCGCTGACCGGCGGACTGATCGCGGGATTTCTGATTTTGCTGCAAGCTTGTATTCGGTACGTTTCCGGTTTGCCGGATTGGCGTTATGCTTTAATTCCCGCGGGGCTGCTGGCCAGTATTTACAGTATCCGTCTGATTTCTCCTTCGGCCGAAGGGCACGGAACGGACAAAGTGATTTCCGCCATTCATTACCGGGCGGCGCGGATTCCTTTTCTGGTTGTTCCCGCCAAGATTTTATCTACGATATTTACGTTGGCTCCCGGCGGAGTCGTCGGCACGGAAGGGCCCAGCGTTCAAATCGGCGCGGGATTTACTTCGGCTTTGGCCGTATGGCTGAAATTTTCTGAAAAAGAACGAAAAAAACTGGTAATATGCGGTGTTTCCGCCGCTTTGTCCGCAGTTTTGGGCGCGCCGATCGGCGGAGCGATTTTCGGAGTGGAAGTGCTGTTCGTCGGCGATTTCTTTTATCCGGTTTTATTACCGGCAGTGATCAGCAGCATTTCGTCTTATTTTGTCTGCGTTGCTATGGGGGTGTCGTATGCCGTTCCCGCCGTTGCGATTCCGCCGCTTTCTCTGACGGTTTTCAGCTGGTGCGTTCTGGCGGCCGTTTTTTTCAGTTTTGTCTGTATTTATCATGTTGAAACTGTTCATTTTATCTGCGGTTGGTTTCAAAAAATGAAAATTTCTCTGCCTGTGAAAAGTTTTATTGCCTCCGGAATACTGCTTTGTACGGCGGCGGTCTGGGGAAACCGGTTGCTGGGAATGGGGGAAGAGGGGCTGATGCTTGTTTTTTCCGGGCAGGAACAGCCGTGGTATGCTTTTTTGCTTAAATCCGTTTTGCTGGCGGTTACTTTGTCGGGCGGCGGATCCGGCGGCGTTTTGACACCGACATTTTATATCGGGGCGGCGGCCGGCAGTCTGTTCGCCGGGGTTTTCGGTCTGGACGTCGGCTTTTTCGGTGCGCTGGGATTTGTCGCCTGTGTCGCCGGAGCCGTTAATACGCCTTTGGCCGCAACCTTTATGGCCGTTGAAATGTTCGGCCATCAAATTGCGCCTTATGCCGGAGCGGTCTGCATTATCTGTTATATGCTGACAGGTCTGCGCAGTTTATACCCGACGCAGATTCTGGTTCAGCCGAAATCGGACGCTTTTGTTCTGGCCGATCCGAAAGACCGCCGCAGCTGGAAGGTTCGACCCAGAGCGGTTCCCCATAAAAAACTTCCGATCCGGCGCAGAAAAAAAGAAGCTTAAATTAAACCGAGGGCGTTTAATAAAATAGCCAGCACACTGACGGGTGCGATCCATTTTACGCAGAATTCAAAACCGGTCTGCAGGTATTTGTTGTTGAAAACAACCAGCTTTTCCGGCCCTAAAATCCAGCCGATCGCAATGCTTGTCAGAAAACCGCCGGCCGGCAGCAAAATGTTGGACGCCAGAAAATCGAACTGGTCAAACAGAATTTTGCCGCCGATTTTAAAGCCGCTGAGTTTACCGAAAGACAAGGAAACGAGGGTTCCCGTTACAAGGCAGAGGGCCGTATAGGCCGCTACGGCTTTTTTTCGTGTCATTTTTACCTGATCGCACAGGAAAGTCGTTACGACTTCCATTAACGAAATGGACGACGTGACGGCGGCTCCCAGCAAGATGATAAAGAATACCAGACCGAAAAATTGTCCGAAAGGAATGGCTGCAAAAATTTTCGGCAGAGTAATGAATGTCAGGGAAGGCCCCGCGTTCATCGGCAGACCGAAAGCAAAAACGGCGGGAAAAATCGTCAGACCCGTCAATAATGAAACAAGCACGTCCAAAGATACGACCGGCCACATTGTTTTACCGACGCTGATGTCGTCTTTGACATATGATCCGTAGGTAATGTAAATTCCCATACCGACGGAAATGGAAAAAAAGACCTGTCCCATCGCCGCCAGCATTGTTTTTGCCGTCATTTTTGAAAAATCGGGCATAAAGAAAAATTTTACACCTTCCCAGGCGTTATCCAGCGTCAAAACACGGATCATCAGCACGATCAGCAGCAAGAACAGCAGCGGCATCATCAGCTTGCAGAATTTTTCAATTCCTTTTTCAATGCCCATGTAAACGACGGCAGCCGTGGACAGCAGATAAATATAAAAAAACAGCACCGGCGGCAGAGGGGAGGAAATAAATTGCGTAAAATGGGCTTCAAAATTTTCAATGGCGCTGACGGAAAAAGATTTAACGATATACGCAACAATCCAGCCGCCGACAACGCTGTAATAAGGAACAATGATCGCGCTGGTAAATACGCCGATGGCGCCGATGAATTTTAAACGCGGGTTAATCCAGGAAAAGGCGCCGATCGGGTCGGATTTCGCTTTTATCCCCAGCGCCGATTCAGCAAAAACCAACGTAATGCCGACACTGAACGTGCACAACAGGTAAATAAACAAAAACGATCCGCCGCCGTTTTCTGCGGCAATAAAAGGAAAACGCCACAGATTTCCCAATCCGATGGCAGATCCGGCAGACGCCAAAATCAATCCCAGTTTTGATCCCCATGAAGCGCGAACGGGTTTTGACATTGTTCCTCCTTGAAAAGTCTTGTTTCCGGGGTTGTTTATATCAAAAAAAGTTGAAATGCAATTTAAATTTGTTCAATGCCTGTTTCTTCCCGCAGACAAAAAGCAAGAGAAAGCATGTTTTTCAGACAGGCAATGCTTTGAGCGCCGAATATCATGGTCTTGCGGTCAAAAATCAGGCAGGGGACGGCTCTTAACGGTTCTTTGTAAATCATACGGGGCAGGACAACGGGCTGACATTGCCTGAAAAAAACACCGGACAATCCGTTTTTGTCCGCAATCCGCATCAGAATTTCCATATCGCAGATATTTTGCCCGGATATGAAAAAAGCGTCAAAAACATCGTTTAAAACTCTGTTTCCTTTTTGACGGGCAAAAGCGTGGCTTATCAGCTGGCAGGGCAGGGAAACGTCTTCGGGCAAATCGGGCAAAGCGTCGAAACAAACATCTATTCCGGATTGGCGCAGCAGCGGTTCGACTTTGCCGCGCAGCAGACGCGCCCTGTCGGCCGGATTGATGGAAAAACCGGGAAAAAAAGAAGAGGGCGGGACAAAAAACGGCGTAATTTCAACAGGACGGGAAAAACTCCGCATGGCCGTCTGTAAATGGCGCCACGTGATATATGACCATAAACAGCCGATATCCAAAATAAAATCAATATGCATTTTTTACGTCCGAAAATTATTTAAGTTATTTTAATTTCTTTTTATGTATAAAATACTAAGAAAATAAATTTTATCGGAAAGTCTGATGGGACGATTGCAGGAATATATAGATCAGCCGGATTTGGAACTCGGCGGCGATTTGCCGGAAGATCCCTTTAATTCGGAAACGGAGCTGGAACAGCAGAAACAAACGGATCTGGCGCGGGCGCAGGCTCGTTCCGTCGCCAGACCGATAAAAAAAGAACGACGTCATTCTCAGGTTGAAGGACGTTATATCCGCCCCGAAGAAGTAAAAAAAGAAGTCGCAAAGCTTGAACAGGCCAAACGGGAAGCTGCCGAAAAAAAGAAAGGTTTTTTTTCGCGCCTGTTTAAAACTAAAAAAGAAGAGCCGCCGCCTGCCGCAGAACAGCCGGAGAAAAAAACGGAAAAACAAAGTCCTGAAAAAGGTTTGTCTTTGACGGAAAGAAAGCAGAAAACGGCGCAAATTCAAAAACTGCGGGGAATCGCAGCCCGAAATGAAGACGATGACGATCTTTCTTTCGATGTCGACGATTTGTTTGAAGATTATCCGCAGGAGCGGGAATCTTTTGATTCTATTCCGGAAGAAACGGAAACGGCTTCTGATCCGGCGGCTTTTTCTTTTTCCGAATCCATAAAACATCTGGCGGAAGAACAAACTCTGCCGCTGCCGGATACGCCGCAGGACTATGCCGGTGATTTTCCGCGGGAACGGCAGGAAAATTCGGATTTGTCCGATGAAATTGAAAACGCCGGCGTTTTGTTCGCGCCGGTTGACGCCGGAATGCCGGACGGAACCATTGCCACGGCTTTGTCTGTTGCGGTCGGTTTTATTTATTGGGACGAAGACGGGCAGCTGGTTGACAGAATCATAACGATCCGGCGTTTGTTCGCTCGCGGCGGCGATATTTTAATTGACGCTTTTTGTCATGATGTTTCCGCTCCGCGTCTGATTCCTTTTTCAAAAGGCGTTCGGCTGTATCAGCTGCGGACAATGGCGGCCTGTGAAAATCCGCGGGAATTTTTACTGTACCACGTCGCCGGGCTGGGCGGGGATAATCAGGTTGACAGCGCCGGTTTTGCGCAGGTTTTATCCGTTGTCCGTTATGATCTGGCCGCGCTGGCTTTTGTCGCCGGATCCGATTTTAATAAAAGCGATGAAGAAAACGAGCTGATGTTGTCTTATGTTTCGCAGCGGTGTCCGACTATTGATTTTGACGAAAATGAAATGTTGGATTATATTTCAATGCTTGTCCCTGATGAACAGAGCTTTTTTGAAGCGATCGAAATCGTGGCCGGGCAGCCGCAGGATATTGTATTTTTGTTTGTGCATACATTTTTGCAAATGATGCTGTCAGACGGAGTTCTGCACGAAAATGAACGTGAATTGCTGGCAGAGTTGTTGTATCTGCTGCAACTGAAAGGAATTGAATTGAACCGTTTGGGGTTGGAATAGAGAGGAACGCTATGTTTAAAATTGTTTCGGCTGTTTGTGGAATAATGGTTTTGTCCGCTGTTTCGGTATGCGCCGAAGAAGTTTCTTCCGAACAGATAATGCAGTCTGAATTTCAGCTGAATAATGAACAGATTAACGAGATTTTTCAGGAAAAGATTCAGAAAATATCCGCGCGTCTTGCTTTGCCCGAAGAAATGCGCAACCTGTTGATTAAGCAGGCCGATGAAATACGTCAGTTTGATCTGGATACATTAAAAAACAAAATGGATCTGAAAGTCCGCCACGCCAAAGAACGCGATGAAATGAAAGAGCGCCTGCGTCAGGACGCGCAAAATCGTGTCAAATGGCAAATGGAAGAAGAAGAACGTTTCCAAAAAAATAAAGCGGCCCGTGAACAGGCGGATCAGGCTGTCCGGGAGAGCGTGAAACCGGCAGCACCGGCTCTGGCTCCTGCGGCTGAACCCGCTCCGGCAGCACCGGCTCCGGCCCCTGCGGCTGAACCCGCTCCGGCAGTTCCGACACCGGCTCCCGCAGCTGAACCCGCTCCGGCAGCTGAAAAATAAATAAAACCTGGAAAAAGGAAGAGAAAATAATGCTTCGTTTTTTGTCAAAATTTAACTTGGCAACACGTATTTATGCCGGCTTCCTTTTTCTGGGCGCTTATGTCGTTTTGGTTTGTTTCGGCGCCGTTTTCGCCGTCGGATATGTCCACAGGGAATACATCAAAGCCAATAACGTCATTGAAGGCACGCGGCAGTTGTCGGCTTTGGAAACATATTTGTTTTCCCTGAACCGTTCGTTGTTTTTCTTTGCTTCAAAAGGAACGGACGAGGAAAAACAAAATGTTGAAGACGCTTTTAACACCTTTGAGGAAAAAGCGAAGGACGTTGAAAGTTATTTGGAACTTCCGCAGGTCAAGGATAAATATAAAATCGTTTTATCCGCCGCATTGGAAAAATACCGCGCCAATATGACGGAAATGTTTTCTTTGTATGAAAAAAGCACGGAAGCCGCTGAAAAAGTCAACCTTTTTGCCGAAAAAGCGTCCGGCCAGCTGAATGCTTTGATTGAAGAAACGACTTTACCGTCAGCTTCCTTTGCCCTGAATGCTCTGCGCGAACAGCTGGATACGGTTCTTCATTCCATTGATAACGCTTCCGCTGAAAACGAAGAAAGTCAAAAGCAATTGAACGCTGATTTTGCTGCTTTAAAAAAAGCGCAGAATGCCGCCAGACAGGCGGAAATGATCAATACAAAGCAGTTGAAAAATGTCTTCGCGTCGTTGAACGGGCTGGACGATGAAATCAACAGAAAATTAAAAATAGATGCGGCTTTGCGCGAAAAAATGCAGTCTGTTTCTCAGATCGGCGATCAAAACTCCAAAGATTTTAAAGATTTGATCAACCTGATGGCGCAATCCTGCGCGCAGCTGCTTTCTCAGGCGGAAGCCGGGAAGATTTCATTGCAGAAAGTTTTTGTGTTTGCGGCGGCTTTCGGCGGTTTTTTGGCTGTTTTAATGTCTTTCCTGTCTTTGTTCGGCATTCGTTATCCTTTGGCGCGGCTGATTGAAAATGCACAGGATATGGCGCGCGGCGACCGTTCCGTTTTAATCCATTTTACAGAACGCGAAGACGAAGTCGGAGCGCTGGCCCGCGCTTTGGCCGTACTGCTGGTCCGTTTGAAAGACATTCCCGTTTTGACAAATGAAACACTGCTGGGGCGGAAAAACGCCACATACGGCGCCAGTGTTGCTTATGTCCCGCTGGGGGCGCCGGGGGCGTCCGGCGCCGCCGATCAGGAAAACGGCAGTGACGAAATCGCGTATTTCGGACAGGGGGTCGGAGTCGATACGGAAAGCCAGCTGTGCCAGATGCTTTCTTTAGTACAGCATATCAGCAATTCCGCCGCGTCGATGACAGATGAAATCAAAAAACGTTTTTCAGCCTGTAAAGATCATCTGTTCGCATTGACCGAACAGTTGCAGACGATCGGAGCGGATACGGCCGAAGCGCGGGAAAAAACGGCGGAAGGCTCTTTAAGTCATTTGTCGGAACAGGTTCGGTCCGTGTCGGATTCTTTTTCCGTGTGTTTTTCATTGGCCGATGAAATGCGGGAGTTGTTGAAAAAACAGACGGCGTCGGCAGATTCGGCGGCGGAACAGTTAGAACAAATGCGCAATTTTGTTTCCGGACTGATTAATTGGACGCAGGCGGCGGTTGAACTGACCGACATGATCCGTTCTTCTTCTGCGGAAACGAAAATTCTGGCGCTGAACGCCTCTATTGAAGCCGCAAAAGCCGGCGAAAAAGCCAAAGCTTTCGGAGCCGTTTCTTTAGATATGCGCCACAGAACGCATAAAACGGCTGAAGCGGCCGAACATTTATCCGCTCATCTGGCCGGAGTTCAGAAAGAAGCCGCCCGTTTTGCCGAAACGGTGCAAACTGCCGCGGCGCAGGTTGATACGCTGCGCCGTTCCATTCAGGCTTTTCTGCCGGTTCAGGATAATCAGGTCGGTCATATCCAGACTGTTTTCGGGCTGGCGGAAACCGCTAAAACGAGTATGGAAAAATATATTGCCGAAAGTGAAATTGTACGTCGAATTTTGATGGCTTTGCCCGGCGCGGTCAATCGAACCGAAGAGGTGCCGCCGCTTTTGGAAACGCAGATCGTCCAGGCGGAACAGCTGCTGGACAGTTTTAATTCTTCTTTGCCGACGTATGAAGAAGATAAAGAAAACGGGGAAATTTAGAAGATTCCTTTATTTCTTCCCGTATTTGAAGCAGTCGGAAAAGTCGAAAAATTTAACCGGAAAAGAGCGACGTCAGTGAACCGGCGTTTCCGTAGCCATGCGCCCGACGTTGCTGATCATCTGATCCAGAATGGTCAGAGATTCTTCATTTGTTTCCGTTCTGGCCACCGCCGGAATGATCATGCGGCCGTCCGCCAGAGTCTTTGTTTCGATTTCCCGTAAAATTCCGTCGCGGCTGAATTTCAGAACCGTAACGGTTCTTTGTGTTTCTTCGGGTCTGAAAAAAGCCGTTCGTTCCTGGCGGGAATGAATATATATCCAGTCTTCACTGTCAAAAACGGCTCTGGAAGACGGGGATCCCAGTTTTGCCTGAACTTCCATATATGACGTTTTCCCGGGTTGCAGAGAGGCCAGAGCCTCCGAATCCAAAGCGTCGCCGTGGGTGTCGATCATCGGTGTGCAGGCCGGCAGAGTCAGAAAAAAAATACCGGCGGCGGACAGTCGGAAAGAGATCATGCGTAAAACCATATTTTAATTAAAGAACAAAGGGTGTATAGAATAACTGAAAAGCAGTTTGAAAGAAAGCGTTATGAAAAAAATATCTCCTGAATTTTCGTATATTGTTGACGTTCGCCAGATTCCCGCTTCCGGTCTGACACTGGATCTGCAGGCTGATGAAACGCAGCGCCGGGCTTTGGCGGACAGATTCGGCATTCCGTCAATCGACGCGTTGTCGGCGCGCGTTACGCTGACAAAAATCAATAAGGATCGTGTCCGCGTCAACGGGGCTTTTGAGGCGGAAGTCAAACAAGTCTGCGTTGTCAGTCTGAAAACGTTTGCGCAGCGGGTGCGGGATCGTTTCACCGTTATTTTTTCGCAGGAAGAAGATCCGTCTTTGAAATTGAATGAAATTGATCTGAATATGGATGAAGACGATGAAATCGAATTTTTGGAAAACGGAAAAATTGACGTCGGCGAACTGACGGCCGAGTACCTTTCTTTGGCTTTGGATCCGTTTCCTCATGCTCCCGATGCTGTTTTTCGGTCCGAATCTGCCCCTGAAACGCGGGAAAATGCGTTCAGCGTGCTGGAAAAGCTGAAGTTTAAATAAAATTGCCTTGAAGTTTAGTGAAATTTTTTATATGACAGAGGTCTGATGTTTTCAGTTTTGAACTGAAAGCAAAGACTAACAGTTTTAAGAGAGTTAAAAAAATGGCAACACCTCGTAGTAAAAAATCGAAATCCGCGCGTGATATGCGCCGTTCCCATTTGGCGCTGAAATCAAACGCCGTCATGGAATGTCCGAACTGCGGTGAAATCAAACGTCCTCATAACGTTTGCCCCAGCTGCGGCAGCTATAACGGCAAGGAAGTGGTTACCCAAAAAGCTGATAATAAAGCTGAAGAATAAAGCTTTGCCTTGAGGATATAAAGTGGAAAGCTCTTCCCTTGTCATAGCCATTGACGCTATGGGCGGCGATAATGCTCCTGACAGTGTTATCGCCGGTGTAAAGTCGGCAGAACAGAAACATTCTGACGTGCGGTTTTTGATCTTTGGCGACGAAGCGAAGGTTCGCCCGTTTATGGATAAGTACCGCCCGGATCCGAATCGTTATGAATTCATTCATACGCCGGATTATGTCGCGTCTGATGAAAAACCGTCGGCAGCCGTCCGTTCCGGGCGTAATTCCAGCTTGTGGCTGGCGATTGACGCCGTGAAAAAAGGGAAAGCTTCAGCTGTTGTCAGTTCCGGCAACACCGGGGCGCTGATGGCGTTTTCAAAGCTGATTTTGGGTACGATGCCGGGAATACACCGTCCGGCAATCGTAACAATTCTGCCGACTCGCAAAAGCGAATGTGTCGTTTTGGATCTGGGGGCAAACGCGGAATGCAATGCCCGCAATCTGGTTGAATTCGCTATTATGGGCGAAGCGTACTGCCGGGCCGTTTTAAAACGGGAACACCCCACGATCGGGTTGTTGAATATCGGATCCGAAGATATCAAGGGACGGGACGAAATCAGGCAGGCTGCTCAGATTTTGCGTGATTCTCCGCTTTCAGACGAATTTAAAGGATTTGTTGAATCCGACGATATCGCTTTGGGGGCCGTTGATGTGTTCGTTACGGACGGCTTTACCGGCAATATTGCTTTAAAAGCGATTGAAGGAACGGCGCGGCTGATGGTTAATCTGCTGAAAGACGTTTCGGCCAGAAGCATTATGTCAAAGCTGGGCTTTTTGCTGGCTCTGCCGTCGTTAAAACGCCTGAAAAAGAAAATGGATCCCGGGCGTTACAACGGCGCTATGCTGGTCGGATTAAAAGGAATTTCAATCAAAAGCCATGGCGGGGCCGACGCTTTCGGTTTTGCCAATGCGGTCAATGTCGCGATTGATACCGTTCGAAACGATTTGGTCGGAAATATCGCCAAACAGTTGACTTCTATTCAATTTTTAGATGAGGAAAAAGAAAAATGACACTGCGTTCCCGTATTATCGGTATTGGTTCTTTTTTGCCCGAACATATCAGCACGAATGACGATATGGCAAAAATCGTTGATACCAGTGATGAATGGATTGTGGAAAGAACAGGGATCCGCATGCGTCATTTTGCCGACGAAAATATGTCGTCTTCCGTTATGGCGACCAAGGCGGCGCAGCAGGCTTTGGCCAATGCCGGGCTGACGGGCGATGATTTGGATCTGATTGTACTGGCGACTGTTTCGCCGGACAAGACTTTTCCGGCGACGGCCGTTTATGTTCAGGCGGCTTTGGGCATGAAACGCGGTTGCGCTTTTGATGTGGTCGCCGCTTGTTCCGGATTTTTATACGCTTTGCGTATGGCCGATAACATGATTCGCCTGGGGCAGGTTAAAACGGCTTTGGTGGTCGGTGTGGAAACGCTGTCTAAAATCACGGATTTCAAAGACCGCAATACATGCGTTTTATTTGGCGACGGGGCGGGCTGTGTCGTTCTGCGCGCCGAAGAAGGCAAAGGAACGCCGGCTGACCGCGGCGTGCTGGATACGCTGATTTATTCTGACGGTTCTTATGCGCCGGATTTGTGTTCTACGGGCGGACCGTCGACAAACCATGAAGTCGGTTACATTACGATGAACGGCCGTGAAGTGTTCCGTCATGCCGCCGTGAATATGGCGGAAGTTTCTCAGGAAATTTTGGAAAAGAATGGCGTTGCTTTGGCCGACGTTGACTGGCTGGTGCCGCATCAGGCCAATATCCGTATTCTGGAAGCGACGGCTAAACGGCTGGGGATTCCGATGGAAAAAGTAATTTCAACCGTTGATTTGCACGCAAATACTTCGGCGGCTTCAATTCCTTTGGCTTTGGCCGAAGGCGTCAAAAGCGGAAAGCTGAAAGAAGGACAACTTTTATTGCTTCCCGGCATGGGCGCCGGATTTACATGGGGAGCAAGCCTGATTCGTCTTTGATTTTTTCAGAGTTTCCCTTGAAAAATCAATAAAATCTTGAAAAACAGGCGGAAATTTCTTACCCTGATAAGTGTTGTGGTAAGGGAGATGTTTTTTATGTCAAATGCTGAGGATAAAAATATTACGCGTGCCGAACTGGCGGAAGCTGTTTATCACGAAGTCGGTTTGTCATTAAATGAATCCGCGAAACTGTTGGATCAGGTGCTGGAAGAAATTTCCAAAGTTCTGGAAAAAGGGGAAACGGTAAAACTGTCCTCTTTTGGTTCTTTTGCCGTGCGCAGCAAAAAAATGCGTATGGGGCGCAATCCGAAAACGGGGGTAGATGTTCCGATTTTACCGCGCCGTATTTTATCTTTTCACCCGTCGCATATTTTGAAAAAACAGGTTAACGAGAAAAAATAAAAACAATGGAAGAAGAAACGGAAAATGCCGATTTGTTCGATAAGAAAGCGGCCAGAGCTTTCCGAACGATTACAGAGGTATCAGCCGAATTGAACGTTCCCGCGCATGTGCTGCGTTTTTGGGAAAAAAAGTTTTCTGAAGTTGCTCCTGTCCAACGGGTCGGCGGGCGGCGTTATTATCGCCCGGAAGATATTGCTTTGCTGAAAAAGATTGAATATCTGCTGCATAAGGAAGGATATACAATCAAAGGAGTCCAGAAGCTGTTGAAAGACGGGACAATCAATGCCGTTGTTGAAAACAGACAAAGCGGCGGCGGACAAGGGGATACGGCGGCGGTCCAAACGGACGAAGACGGGCAGCCTGTGGAACCCAAACCGGAACTGGACAGTGTGATTTCCGAATTGGAAGAAATCAGCGCTTTGTTGAAAAAGGCGGTTTAAGTAAATAAATAGACTTGCATTTCTAAATCGGGCGTATTATAGTCCCTCTAAATTGTCGGAGCGTGGCGCAGTCTGGTAGCGCACTTGTATGGGGTGCAAGGGGTCCCGAGTTCGAATCTCGGCGCTCCGACCAATAAAAAAACAGTCTTTCGGGGCTGTTTTTTTTGTGCCCGAAAAAAACGTGTCGGACACGGGGGACAGGCGCGGCGAAAGGGTAAGACGAAAGATATTTTATATTTTTTAAGGAAGTGGGATATAGCGGGATATACGGGGATATAACGGGATAAAAACAGTAGGAAACCTTAGTTTTCAGGCGGCAATGATGCTGCTTTTAATTTTTTTGCGCGAGATGGTTTTAACTTTTTTTGTAAAATACGGGATCATTTGAACTTTAAACACGCAAAAAAACAATGCCGGCCTTTTTAAAACGCCGGTTTCTGTTTTCCCCTTGATCCGCTTCAACCGGAGAAAAACGGAGCGGATTAATTAAAATATTTTTTAAGATACTGACCGGTAAAACTGTCGGGGCATAACGATATTTCTTCTGGGCTGCCCGCCGCGACGATTCTGCCGCCGTCTTTGCCGCCGCCGGGGCCCATATCGACGACATAATCCGCATTGCCGATCACGTCAAGATCGTGTTCAATCACAATAACGGTCGCGTTGTTTTCAATCAGTCTTTGAAAAACGCCGAGTAAAGACCGAACGTCAAGCGGGTGCAGGCCGATTGTCGGTTCGTCAAAGACGAAAACGGAATCTTCCTGTCGGCGTCCCATTTCGGAAGCCAGTTTTAACCGCTGTGCTTCTCCGCCCGAAAGACTCGGCGTCGCTTCACCCAAAGTCAGATAGCCTAGTCCCAGATCTTTTAAAACCTGAAGCCGTTGACGGACAATGTTCAAATCCCGGCAGGCCGTCAACGCATGGGTAATATCCATAGCCATTAACTCCGGCAAGGAACAGGTTTGTTTCGTTTTGGAAATATACCTGATTTCTGCCGCCTGCTTTGAATATCGCGCGCCTCTGCATTCCGGGCAGGGAATTTCCACGTCCGGCAGGAATTGCACGTCAAGACTGATACTGCCTGTGCCGTCGCATTCCGGGCAGCGCAGTTTTCCCGTGTTGTAGGAAAAATCGCCGGCTTCGTAACCCAGTTTTCGGGCGTCGTCCGTTTTGGCAAATACTTTTCGCAGTTCGTCATGGACATTTGCATACGTGGCAACCGTCGAACGGACATTTATGCCGATAGGGGCGGCGTCAATCAATTTGATTTGTTTAATTCCCGGCGCGCTGATGTTTTTAACGTGCGCCGGCAGTTTCTTTCCCGCAATCATATTTTCCAGCGCGGGAATCAGACTTTCTAAAACCAGCGTTGTTTTGCCCGAACCCGAAACGCCGGTAATAACGCTTAATCTGCCTTTGGGAAAGCGGACGTCAAGCGGTTTTACGGTATGAATTTCCGAAGTGGAAAGGCTGATTTCGCCTTTACCGAATATATCCGCGCTTTTTATGCGCGGCCGAACGCGGCTGTCGGCCTGACCGGATAAAAACGGGCCGATTTTGGAAGCCGGATTTTTTATCATGTCGGAGATCGTTCCAAGCGCAATGACTTCGCCGCCGTCGGCGCCCGAATCCGGGCCCATTTCGATAATCCAGTCCGACTGTGATAAAATCTGCGTATCGTGATCGACAAGAACGACAGAGTTGCCGTCGGAAACCAGATCATGCATAACGGTATTTAGTCCCGTAATATTTGAAGGGTGCAGGCCGATTGAGGGTTCGTCAAGTACGTAAAGGACGCCTGTCGTGCGATTTCTGACGGAACGTGCCAGCTGCATTCTCTGTCTTTCGCCGGTAGACAGAGTTGACGCGGCGCGGTCAAGCGAAAGATAACCTAACCCCAAGTCTGTCAGGCGTTTGGCCGCCGACTGAAAGGAATCGCAGATGGATTCCGCCATCGGGCGCATTGTTTCAGGCAGTGAAGACGGTACTTTTTCAACCCATCGCGTTAATTCGGACAAAGGCATTTCGCAGGCGGCGTCCAGCGATATTCCCTGTATTCTGGGGGCTCTGGCAGCTTCGGACAGACGGGTGCCGCCGCAGTCGGGGCAGACGTCTTCCTTTAAAAACTTTTCAACGCGTTTCATGCCTTTTTCATCTTTAACTTTTGCCAGAGCGTTTTCAACGGTGTATACGGCGTTGTAATAAGTAAAATCTATTTCGCCGGCCTGATTGGTGTTTTTTGATTTGTAAAAAATATGCTTTTTAACGGCCGGGCCGTGGAAAACAATGTCTTTTTCTTCTTTTGTCAGCATGCGGAACGGAATATCCGTGCGTACGCCCATTGCGCGGCATACGTCGGTCATCAGCGACCACATCAGGGATTTCCACGGCAGAACGGCGCCTTCGTCAATACTTAAAGAATCGTCGGCAATAAGCGCTGATTCGTCAACCGTTCGGACTGTGCCGACGCCGCCGCAACGATGACAGGCGCCCTGACTGTTAAAAGCCAGTTCTTCCGCGCCGGGAGCATAAAAATGCTGTCCGCATTCGGGACATGTCAGTTCTTTGCCGGCGGCGACCAAAAGCGTCGGTTTCAGATAATGGCCGTTCGGGCAACGGTGATTGGCCAACCGGGAATACATCAGTCTGAGGCTGTTGAGCAATTCGCTGCCTGTTCCAAAGGTGCTGCGTATGCCGGGGATTCCGGGGCGCTGGTGCAAAGCAAGGGCCGCCGGAACGTATAAAATTTCATCAACCTGCGCTTTTGCGCTTTGCGTCATGCGGCGTCTTGTATATGTTGACAAAGCTTCAAGGTAGCGTCTGGATCCTTCCGCGTATAAGACGCCGAGCGCGAGAGAAGATTTTCCCGATCCCGAGATTCCTGCAATACCGACAATTTGATTTAAGGGAATATCAACGTCAATATTTTTCAAATTGTGAACGTTTGCCCCGCGGACAAGGATTTTATCGGGTTGTGATTTTTTGCTGTTCTGCATGGAAAAACGCCTGTTTAGTTTGATCGTTGCCGGTATTTTGCTTTGCGGCGTGTGAATTATACGGCGTTTCGCGGATAATTCAAGCGGCCGGGCAGAGCGGAAACATTATAAATCTTCGGCTAATTTCAGCATCAGCGCCTGTTTGATCAGGCGTTTTCTTTCCTGTAAAAAGAGGCTGAAATTTTCCTCGCTGAGTTCGATTAAGGGAATACAGCGTTCTTTTTTATATTCTTCTTTGTCTTTTCCTTTCCGCAGACAGTACGAATCCAGCCATTTTTCCGGGTTTTTGTCTTGTTTTTCCTGATTTTCGCCGGCTTCCAGCAGCTGCAGGTTCGCCAGATAATTTCCGCCGTCGTTCAACTGTTCTTTCGTCAGCGACGAAGCGGGATAAATGTGATCTTCATGATAGTTTTTGTCTTCAAAAGCCAGACCGGGCTGCAGCAAAGTCAGCAGTGACCATGAATCCTGCGATCCGTACTGGGCATTTTCGATCAGTTGTTCCAAGCTTTCTTCGTTTGTGTCCATGTTTCTGTTCATTAAACGGGATTCCTGCCTGATTTCATTCAGCGGGAAATAACGGCCGGCCTTTTCAATAATATTTCTCAGCTTGTTCAGATAAGCCGTCGTCTGCGCGCCGAAAACCCGGTTGATGATGGACAGCTGTATCCACCGCAGTATCTTTTTTTTGTTTTCGACGTCCGGATTTGGCTGCCGGTTTTGATATAAAAATAAAGCCAAAGGCAGCACGATTAAATTAGAACGCAGATTGTCCCTGGAATATCCCAGTTCTTTGAAAACATGACAGGCGGCCTTTATGTATTTAACGATGTCGTTGAAAGATTTTTCAATCAGGCCGACGTTGTGGCGTTCAAAATTATCGGCTTTGAAAATCAGCGGCAGCCCTGTCAAAAACAGGCAGCCGCGCAGAAAAATGTCTTTGGGGATATTAAAGCGGCATTCGTCATTAATCGTGTCGATCGCCTGATTGATTTTATCCCGGCCGTCACCCCATTGGTTGATAATGACCGACATCAGCAGATCCGTGTACCCCAGGGGCGTGCCGCCGGAATTGATGCGGACGAATATCTGCAGTACCCGGTCAAATGATTTTGTGTCTTCTTCAAAATAGCTGACAACCTTTTTTTCAACGAAGTTTTTATATAGATCGCTGAAAATATCGCCCAGCCTGTCTTTCATTTCCTCAGACGCCCGCGAATAAATATCGCCTAATTTTTTACGGTAATCTTTATCTGTTTCAAAATCCAAAATATCGCCGACTTTGAACCAGAGGAATTTTTGACTGTCGTTTTCTTTTTGAACTTCTTCAACGGTTTTAAATTTAAATTCGTAATTGTCGGAAGTATTTTCCAAACAGGGGTCTTTTTGATAAAAAAGATTGATATATAAGTATTTTTTTTCATAATTTTCGGCTTTATTGTACTTGGTTCTCGGTTTATGCAGATTCAGCCAGCCAAGCAGCCCCAGATACAAAGCGGTCAAACGCTGCTGGCCGTCCAGAACGGCAGTCAGTTTTTTTTCGCCGGCCGGATTATATTCCGGATTATGGCAGGATTGCGGCGCATATTCGTCATATTTTTTTAAAAACTCATAAAATTTGTATTTGCAATCCGAATCGTGTTCGTAATTCCAAAATAGCATGGATCCGAAAGGATAACCGGACATGACCGAATCAAACAGTTGTTCTATTTGTTCGTAATTCCATACCAGTTCTCTTTGAATAACCGGAAGGACATATTCGTTGTTTTTAATTCCCATAACTATTTTTTTTATTTCTTTTTCCGGCATAAGGCTGTATTCCGCTGATTGTTTTTACCGTTTGACCGTACCATAATTTATGCGCAATATAAAACAGACTTTTGTCGTCAAGCATGTCTTTGAACCGTTTTATGGTCAATCGAAACAAAGTTATAAAATCGCTGTCTGCGCTAAAAATAAAGGCTGCGAACTTTCGGTTTTTCGGGAATTAAGGGCTTCATAATTTTGTTTTCTGGCGGCGTCCGGTATTTACGCATTCAAAGCCGTTTTGGCGGCGAAATGCCGGTAAGCGCATGAAAATAATATCATATTAGTTGAATTGATTAAAAATTTATTGTTTTAAAAAAATGAAATGACATCAAAAATCAACGACATCAAATTCACACCTAAAAAGTGCTCTAGTCATAGGGCTATAGCTTAATGTCTATATTGACCTGTAATGTATCGAATATATATCTTAAAAGTGTATTCCGATTGAATAAACAATTTTAAGTTTATTAGAGGGAATACAAAAAGTACTGATGTTTTTCACAAGACTGTTTCTATCATGAAATATTGGGACGGTAAAGGAGATAATAATAAATCGTAAACGTCGTTTTTGTTTCTTACATGAACTTTTTTGAATTCGAATTAAGAGGGATTTTAGGAAACGAAAGCGGTAATTTATTTTACCGGCCGCGTGACATATTTGGAATCAAAATAATGAAAGGCCTGTGCAATCTTTAGATTGCACAGGCTGATCTTTTTATCCGGCAGAAATAAAATGTGACGCTTTGTTTCTTTCGCTGAAACGGGAATTATCAAAGATTGTTTTCATGCTTTTTTGTTTTGTAAAAAATGTTCCTGATAACAGACCGTCGAATCGGTGTTTCAATCTGTCGAAAAAAACGTTACACTTTTATGAATTAGACTAATTGACAGGGAGAGACATATGGCTGATAAGACTAAGGCCGAATGCCGCGATGAACTGGTGTGGAATGAAGTTCCGCATTTAATAGAACCGATTTACAAAGTTGACGAACGCCCTGATAAAATGTGGGAAGCCCTGCTGTACGGTTGGCAGCACACGCTGATAGATATGGGGACGCCTTTGGTTCTGCCGATTGCCGTCGCCGCGGCGTTGCAGCTGTCCGCAGAACAAAGCATTGCGATGATCAGCGCTACGCTGTTCGTTATGGGGATCAGCACGCTGCTGCAATCGACTTTCGGCAATCGTCTGCCGGTCATTCAGGGGCCGTGCAGCACGACCGGGGCGACGATTATTTCAATGACAACGCTTTTCCCGGCTTCGGCCATATGGGCGGCCATATTCTTTTGCGGTTTTATAGAATTTTTAGTCGGCGCTCTCGGATTGTTAAAATATATCCGTGTCCTGTTCCCGATGACTGTCGCGGGGCTGGTTATTACGTGCATCGGCCTGAACCTGGGAGTCATGGGGGTCAGCTGGATCGTTGAAGGTGCCGATATGGTCAATTTGTTTTTGGGAACAACCGTTATTTTGGTAACCTGTATTTTCAGATTCCTGATGCCGAATGTGCTGAAAGGCGTTTTGTCCCGCGGCGCGATTTTATTTTCCATTTTAATTGTCGGCTTGGGAATCGCTCCTTTTGTCAGAGAAATGAACTGGCATGAAGTTGCCGTGCGCCCCTGGTTCGCTCTGCCGGATTTTTTCCCGTTCGGACACCCGTTTAAAGGTTGGACTTTTATGCACGGAGCGATATTGGGATTGTTGGTGGCTATTTTGGGGTCCGTTGTCGAAATGTTAGGAGATTTCGCCGCGACTTCGGCTGTCTGCGGCATACCTTACCGTGTTTCGCACATGAATAAAGGGGTCAGAACTATCGGAATCTGCAATATGATCGCACCGCTGCTGGGATCCGTCAGCGTAACCAGTTACAGCCAGAATTCGGGCCTGATTGCCAATACGCGCATCGCCAGCCGCTTTGTCATACAAATCGGCGCCTGTTTTATTATTTTATACGGGCTGTGTCCGAAATTCGCGGCTTTGCTGGCTATTATTCCTCAGGCGGTGCAGGGCGGCGTTTTTGTACTGGTCTGCTGTTCCATTACAATCGCCGGGTTAGAACTGCTGCATACGGTGCCGCAGACGGACGGAAATAAAATGCTGATCGGATTGACGCTGTTGTTCGCATTGGGGACTCCGATGTATTTTAACGCACCCGAACATGCATATTTCATTGAAAATCTGCCGATGTTCGCACGTTTGCTGCTGTCTAACAGCATTGTGCTGGCCGTTGTTGTCGGAACGGCGCTGAATGTGTTGATTAACCACATACTGCTGCGTCTTTCTCCGGATAAAAACGGCTGATTTCGCTGTGATTATGTTTGCAAGGAAAGCGCGCGTGTCGTATAGTGCCTGCATTTATAATGTCCAGACCGGCAGGTGAATGTGTTTCAAAAAATAAAGGCCAAGTTCTTAACTTTGGCGGTCGTTAAAAATTATTTGAAAATTTATCCTTATGTCCGTCCGTATTGGGGCAGGGCGCTGATCGCGGTTTTGATCACAATTCCGATCGGGTCTTTTGACGCTTTGACGGCGTGGATTTTAAAACCTTATATGGACGTCGTTCTTGTTGAAAAAAACATTCAGGCTGCTTCTTTTATGCCTTTGCTGATCGTTGTTGCCAGCGCGTTTCAAAGCCTGTGCAATTATGCCGCCGTTTATTTGAACACATGGGTCGGACAGAAAATCACCAGTGATTTAAAAACCGATATGTATAAAAAACTGATGCAGGAAGATACGACGTTTTTTGACAGATCTTCTTCCGGCTTGGTTCAAATGCGTTTTAATAATGACGCCGATATGGCGTGCAGCGGCCTGCTGGCAAACCTGAAGCTGTTTACGACACGTATTTTTTCGTCAATTTCACTGATCTGTGTTTTATTGTATAACTCCTGGCAGCTGACAATCGTTGCTTTGATCTTTTTATTCGGAGCGCTGCTGCCGTTGACGCGCGTGCGCAAAAAAATTAAAGAATTGATGAGCCGGCAAGTTTCTGCCGGAGGGCTGATTACAACTCATTATATTGAAACGTTCGGCGGAAACAGGGTAATCACGTCTTATAACCTGCATGATTATCAAATGAAAAAATTCAGGGAGAGTCTGCGGTTTATTTTTAAAATCAGCATGAAAATGGTGCAAAAAACCGGCCTGTTGTCTCCGTTGATTCATTTTATCGTATCTTTGGGAATCGCGGGCGTTATCTGGTTGGGCAGTTATTTGATCGTACACGGGCAGATTTCCAGCGGGAATTTTGTTTCTTTTATTGCCGCTTTGCTGATGCTGTATACGCCGATTAAAGGGCTGGGAACCAATTTTACGGCCGTGCAGATGTCTTTTCTGGCGATGGACCGCGTTTTTGAAATTTTAAACGAACAGCCGAAAATACATAATCCGGACAATCCCGTCGTTTTAAACGGCGTTCATCAGGGGATTGAATATAAAGACGTCTGCTTTTCCTATTTGCCCGGAAAACCTGTTTTGGAAAATATCAATTTAAAAATCAAAGTCGGGCAAATGGTTGCTTTCGTCGGTAATTCCGGCGGCGGAAAAACGACGTTCGTCAACTTGCTGCCGCGTTTTTACGATATTGACAGCGGGTCGATTTTAATTGACGGGCATGAAATCCGGCAGATTGATCTGCGTTCTTTGCGTGATAATATCGCCGTCGTTTTTCAGGATAACTTTTTATTTTCCGGGACAATTCTGGACAATATTACGCTGGGCATGACGAATTATACGGAAGAACAGTTGCAGCAGGCCGTTAAAAATGCCTGTCTGGACGAATTTGTTTCCGAACTGGATAAAGGGCTGATGACCGATATCGGCGAACGCGGCATTTTGCTGTCTGGCGGGCAAAAACAGCGCGTGGCTATTGCCAGAGCGTTTTTAAAGAATGCGCCGATTGTTATTTTAGACGAAGCGACTTCGGCTTTGGATAATAAATCCGAAGCGATCGTTCAAAAAGCGATTGATAATTTAATGGCGGACAGAACCGTTTTGGTGATTGCGCACCGTTTGTCAACAGTGCAGAACGCGGATATGATCGTTGTGATCAATCACGGGCGGATCGTGGAACAGGGAACGCATGAAGAGCTGCTGGCAATGGACGGCGAATATGCCGGATTGTATGAGGCGCAGTTCAAAGCCAGAAAACACGAAGAAGCTTAATCCGGCAGAGATTTCGGAAATAAAAGAAGAACTGAAAAAACAAAAGCGTATCTGAATTTCGGATATGCCATATTCAAGAATTCGGGAAGTTATTTGTTCCACAGCCACGCGGCGCCTCTGACTCCGCTGGAATCGCCGTAAACCGCTTTTTTTAACTGAGTCAGAACCGTATCGGAAAAGACGTACTTCGGCCATAATTTCGGCAGCGTCGTGTAAAGCCTGTCGACATTTGACATACCGCCGCCCAAAACAATGACATGCGGGTCAAGAATGTTAATAACGGCGGCAGTGGCTCTGGCCAGACGGTCTTCGTAAATCTGAAAGATTTTTTCGGCTGTTCTGTCGCCTTTGATCATATCGTCAATGATTTCGGGAGTGGATTTTGCTTGTCCGGTAATGCGCAGATATTCTTTGGCCAAAGCCGGGCCGGACAAAACGGTTTCAATGCAGCCGTTGCGACCGCAGTAGCAGGGCAGATTGCCGGATTCTTCGGAATTCAGCCCCGGCTGCGGGTTATGCCCCCATTCGCCGCAGATCGCATTTGCCCCCTGCAGCAGACGGCCGTTGACAACGATTCCCGAACCGACGCCCGTTCCCAAAATAACGCCCCAGACAATGTCTTTATCCGCGCCGGCTCCGTCAGTGGCTTCAGACAAAGCCAGACAATCGGCGTCATTCGCCAGACGAATCGGACGTCCCATTGCCTGAACCAGATCTTTGTCAAAAGGTTTGCCGTTCAGCCAGGTCGAATTGGCGTTTTTAATCAGGCCCGTTGCCGGAGATAAAGCGCCCGGCAGTCCTATTCCGACGGTTCCCGTTTCATTTAATTCCTTTTCGGCCGTTGAAACCAAAGAACAAATGCTGCGAATGACTCCTTCATAGGTACGTTCCGTCGAAATACGCCGTTTGTAAATGATTTCAGAGCTGTTCTGTCTGAGCGCGGCAATTTCCGTTTTTGTGCCGCCCAAGTCGATGCCAAAACGTAAAGTCATCTTTTTTTCCTTTATTCTAAGCGATAATATCAGGCAGCAGCATGTTTTCCAGCCGGGCGATTTCGTCTTTCAGCGCTAATTTGCGTTTTTTCAGCCGCTGAATGCGAATCTGGTCGATTCCCGGTTGGGAAATAATATTTTCGATCAGAAAATCCAAATCTCGATGCTCTGTTTTTAACGCAGCCAGCTGTTGTTTAATCCGGTCTTGAGTAAGAGATTCCATAGTGTTACGGGGCCTGTTAATAAAAAAATCTCCAAAATATTCATTTTAGACTAGCAGAAAAGTAAGAAAAAAGGTATTGCTTTCAATGAAAAAAGAATCACTGGGTTCATTCTTAGGAGTTTTAAAAATGCCGCAAATCAAGAGAATTGGTGTTTTAACAAGCGGCGGCGACTGTGCCGGCCTGAACGCCGTCATTCGCGCCGTTGTTCATCGTGCGATCTGGACGTATGGGTGGGAAGTTTACGGGATCCTTGACGGAACCGACGGTTTGACTTTCCGTCCGCTGCGTTACCGCAAAATGTCGATTGCCGATTTTCATGCGCCGTATGCCCGTCTGGGCGGCACAATGCTGGGAACGATTAACAAAGGCAGCCCCTTTGCTCACCCGATGCCGGACGGAACGACAAAAGATCTGACCGAAGATTTCGGGGCAGGGTGCCGTGAATTGGGATTGGACGCTTTGGCCGTGATCGGCGGCGACGGGTCTATGGCGATTGTTTCCCGTCTGTGCCGCGGCGCGGGCGTCACAATGGTCGGTATTCCCAAAACGATTGATAACGATACCCCGATTACGGAACATTCCGTCGGCTTTTCAACGGCGCGCGACGTTTGTGTCGAAGCTTTGGACCGCTTGGATTCGACGGCTTCTTCGCATCACCGTGTCATGATCTGCGAAGTTATGGGACGCGACGCCGGACATGTCGCGCTGCATTCGGCGATTGCCGGCGGTGCCGACGTCTGCCTGATTCCCGAAGTTCCTTATACGTTGGAAGGTGTTGTCCGCAAGCTGCATTTAGTGCGCGAACAGGGCCGTGATCATGCTTTGGTCGTCGTTGCCGAAGGGGTAAAAACACCTGACGGACAGAATATTTCCGTCGCACAGGTTGACGGCGTGCGTTACGGCGGTATCGGTCAGTATTTAAGCGCCCGGTTAAATGAAATTGATCCGCGGTTTTCAACGCGCGTCACTGTTTTGGGGCACGTGCAGCGCGGCGGCGTTCCTGCGGCTCATGACCGTTTGGCGGCGTCCTGTTTCGGCGTTCATGCCGTCGACGTGCTGGCTCAGGGGAAAACGGACCGCATGGTTGTGTGGAAAAGCGGGACGATTACGGACGTCGGATTGGACGAAGTCGCCGCGATCGGAACGGCAAAAGTTGATCCGAACGGTATGGTTGTTAAAACCGCCCGCGGTCTGGGAATGTATATCGGCGAATAAACGAATACCGTGTTTCTTTTTATCGGGGAAGAAAACCTTTCTTCCCCGATTTTTATTTTTCTTTCAAATAGTTTTGAAAAGAGATATACTAAATTCAGTCTTTAAAATTCTATCCTGTGGAGGTATTGCATGAAGGAAGAAACAGCTCATTTGCAGGCGTTAAAAGCAAAACATGCTGCTTTGGACGAAGAAATTGCAAAAGAAATGGCGCGTCCGCTGCCCGATGAAACGACTATTTCCAATTTGAAACGTCAGAAATTGAAAATCAAAGAAGAGATTGAATCCGAAACCGGATCTGCTTCGTAATTCTATTTTTTTAATACTTTGCAATGCCGTTCCGAACAGGAGCGGCATTGTTTTTTCAAATATGGCAACAGCGGGGAAGTTTTCTTCCCCGCTGTTGAAATTAAGAATGAAAAATTCTTACAATTTATTTTGCCAGAAGTTTATCATCTGCTGTTTTATAGTTCAAAAGGCACATATAACCTTTTCCTGACGCAGCATGTTGTGCATAGTAATCACAGGTATTGTCGGTCGGACAGCTTGTTTTATTGCATGTTCCCAATCCATAGGAAT
>ULRP01028818.1_pt1 | contig 81132 bp, 88 predicted proteins | sample 1955521 | NCBI WGS metagenome assembly ULRP01 (sample SAMEA4835685, study PRJEB28245) | human gut metagenome | biome: gut microbiome; material: fecal sample | place: Denmark | collected 2008
ATAGACATTTTTTTCATAATTTTAAACTCCGATAGACATTTTTATCTTTACAACAACGAAAGAAATGTCTATGTTTATTCCATAAGATGAATTTAACACCCCTAATAAAAACCGACGTGCCGGTCGGTTTAAATCAAGGATCGGAGGTCTTTATGCATTGGACGCCTGTTCAAATCAAATGCGCTGTTTTGCTGAAAGGGAAAACGCTTGCGAGCATTTCCCTTAAAGCCGGTTTATGCGCAGATGCCTGTTCAAAAGCAATCCGAGTGCCGTTTCCGTCAGCCGAAGAAGCGATTGCCGAGTTTTTAGGCATTCCCGCCTGCGAACTGTGGCCTGAGCGATTCAACGATGACGGAAGCCGTAAAAACTCCCGACTGAACAAATATAAAAGGATTCGGTCGTTTCGGCAATGTCAAAACGACAAGGCTGCTTAAACAGGGAGGATAAAATGGTTAGAACGTACATATCGCCCAATATTTTGGATTATCAGTGCAACGGCATTCCTTTTATTTGCTGCGCCAAAGAATTGAAAGAAATGGCTAAGACAGGCGATTATCAAGCCATTATTTTGGATCGTTTGGAAATAGATTTCATCTTCAACGACATTATTGGCATTACCGAATACGACGTGAACGTTATACCGCTTTCGGGCGGAATTAAGAAACGCCACAAGGCTGAACAGCATTATTTTTCTTCGTATAAAGAAGCCCGCTTCTTTATCGAACAGCTGTTGATTTCGCATTTAACGAAAAAAGAAGGTTAAAGCGATGTCAAAGAAATTCAAAGACACACAGACGCTTGATTTATTCGTTCAGGTTTATCCTGTCCGCAGACCGCCGGTGATCTCCCACACCGTTGATTTGAGCGGCAAGATCAAGCGTTTGGTGTCTTTGATCCTGAAAGAGAACCCTAAAAGCCGCGAACAAATCGCCGCTGAAATGGCGGAAGCCATGAACTGCCCGAGCTTTTCCAAAGCCATGCTGGACAATTATTCCAGTGAAGCCAACGAACAGCATCAAATCCCTTTATATCGTTTTATTGTTCTTGTCCGCGTGGCAGATGCCGCGTGGGCGTGGGACGAACTTTTGAAAGATGAAGGTTTCACTGTGTTGTTTGGCGACGAAGCCTTGCTCGCCGAACGCGGACGCGTCGCGCAACAAATTGAAGAACTGAAAAAATATCAAAAAGAATTGAACTCAGTTGCGCCCGTTAAAATTCGGAGGCGGTCATGAAAGAATGGTTTACAGCCAAAGAACTGGCTGAATTTAAATTGCCGACACTTCCAAGCACAGAAAGAAATATTCAGTTGAAGTCTAAACGCGACTGCTGGAAATTCCGTGCTCGATCAGGACGCGGCGGCGGGAAAGAGTATCATATTTCCAACCTGCCGGAAGTCGCCCGCATCCAGCTTGCCGTCATGACCGCGCCCGCCGCAAAAAAAGAAGCGGCAAAAACGGAAATCAATCCGCAGGGATTGGCGGAGTACGCCCATATTGAAGGTCGTGCGAAAAACCGGATTGACGCGAAACTTGAAATCTTGGAAGCGTTCAAGGAATTTCAAAAAACGCTGGGCTTTGCGAACACTCGCGCCCGCTACATTTTTGCCGAAAAATACAATGCCGGAGAAGTAAATGTCGCCGATTGGGTAAAGGACACGATTATCGGTGTGTCTGCCTGTACTTTAAGGAACTGGGCTGAAGTTTTGGCGAATAAAGGGATTTCAGGCTTAGCCGGCAAATACGGTTGCCGCAAAGGAACGGGCATCATTGATACGAATGAAGCCGTCAAAAATTACATTTTGGGTGCGATTTACGAAACCCCGCACGTTTCGTGCAAAAACATCATGCGCGGGTTACGCGCCCGTTTTAAGGAAACGCGGGACAGCCTGCCTTCTTATCGGACTTTGCAAGCTTGGGTAAAGACGTGGAAAGAGGATAATGAACAGCTTTTGACAGCCGTCAAAAACCCCGACGCATGGCGGTCGAAGTATAAATCAGCCGCCGGAAGCGCCTCCGAAAGCATAACCCGTTTAAACCAAGAATGGCAGTTTGACGGAACTCCGTCCGATCTGCTTTTGGCGGACGGAACGCGGTGCAACATCGTCGGTATCATTGACGTGTATTCCCGCCGGTTGAGTTTAAGCGTTTGCGACCGCGCTTCGGCGTATGCGGTCGGGTGCGCCACACGGAAAGCCATTTTGAAATGGGGTGTTCCTGAAACGGTGCGCACGGATAACGGTAAAGATTACGTTGCCGACTATATCAAGCGCGTTTTTGCCGCTTTGAACATAGAGCAGATTATTTGCCCGCCGTTCAGCCCGCAAAAGAAACCGCATATCGAGCGGGCTTTCAGGACGTTTTCGCATTCTTTGCTGGAACAGCTTGACGGTTTTATCGGTCATAACGTTGCCGAACGCAAAGACATTGAAGCCCGCCGTTCATTTTCTCAGCGTTTGTTCAATAAAGATGAAACCATTGAATTGCGTTTAACCGCTCAAGAATTGCAAGAATTTTGCGACCGCTGGTGTGAAGACATATACGAACGCGAAGAACACGGCGGGTTAGGTATGTCACCCGAAGAAAAAGCGGCGTCCTACACGGGAGAAATCCGCCGCATTTCCGACGAGCGTTGTTTGGACGTTCTGCTTGCCAAGCCCGCCGGGAAAAACGGCATCCGCGTTGTGTCCAAGAAAGGCATTTCTTACGAGGGAGGTTATTATAACGCGCCGGAATTGGGCGGTTATGAAGGACAGCAGATCCGCGTTTTGTTGGACGAGCAGGATTACGGCGAACTTTACGCTTTCGACCTTAACGGCAAATTTATCTGCAAAGCCGTTTCTTTTGAAAACAAGGGCGTTTCTTTGGAAGAAGTTGCCGCTGCCAGATCTGCAGTTCAAAAGCGCACTTTGAAAATTAAAAAGGACGCTTTGCGCCGCATTGCCAAAGAAACGAACCTGAAAGGAAACGCGCTGGTTCGCGAAGTCTTTATGCAAGCCGCCGAAGAAGCGGGCAAGCTGGTACGGCTTCCGTCGGAAACGGTTGCTTACCAAACCGAACAGATGGCGGAAGCGGTTAAAGCCGCTATTTCCAAAGAACCGCCGAAACCAAGCGAATTAAGCACCGCGGAAAGAGCCGCCGCCGAACGGCTGAAAGCTCAAAAGCCTGCGACGGTCGTAAAAATCAAACCTTCTCCGCAACAGAATTTTGAACGCTGGAAATCCCTTAAGTCCCGATTTGACGAAGGGGAAGCCCTAAACGACGACGAACTGTTCTTTTTAGAAAATTATCCCTCGACTGGGGAATACAAAGCGCAGGTTTTCGCCGCAAAATGCCCGAAAGTATTGGCGGGCGCGATTTAAAAACAAACCGCCGAAGCAGAAGCTCCGACGGCCTGTAACAAAACAAGGAAAAAGTAATGGAAAACACGACGATTGTCAATAACACGCAAACAGCACAGCTCAGGAACGTTATTTCTTTGCTGACCGGCGTTGAACGGGCGGAAAACAGACCGCCGCATCTGCCGGGTCTGGTTTGTTTTTACGGGCCCAGCGGCTGGGGCAAATCTTATGCCGCCGCCTATGTCGCCAACACAAAAAACGCCTATTACGTTGAAATAAAATCTACATGGACGGTCAAATATCTGCTTCAAGCGATTTGCAAGGAAATGGGGCTGAGCTATTCGACGGGCGACACGCTTGCCGTTTTGGGGGAAATGGTTACCGAACAGCTGATTTTAAGCGGCAGAGCTTTGATTATCGACGAGTTCGATTACTTGGTTGATAAAAACAAAGTGGATGTAATTCGCGACCTGTTTGAAGGTTCCGCCGCGCCCGTCATTTTAATCGGCGAAGAACAACTGCCCAATAAATTAAAGCGTTGGGAACGCACGCACGGACGCATTTTGGATTTCATACCGGCGCAACCCGCCAGCTTTGAAGACGCGCAGGCCTTGCGAGATTTGTACTGTAAAAGGGTCAAGATCTGCGACGACCTATTGGATGAAATTTGGAAGGTTGCCCGCGGTTCCGTTCGCCGTATCTGCGTTAATCTTGAACGTGTTCAACAAACCGCCATTACCATGGCAAAGCGGGAAATCGGCTTAACAGATTGGAATGATCCGTTATTTACGGGCGACGCTCCGTCGCGGAGGGTCTGAGCATGAGAAAAGAAAGCAAACGCCAGCTGATTTGGCAAGAAATCAGAAAGCAAAAAGACTTCACTTTGGATTCTTTGGCTTCCGGCACCCGCATTGAACGCGAAACAATCAGAACATACGTTGTCGGGTTGGAAAAAGCGGGTTTTGTAAGAATTTTTGACCAAAAAGAAACGGACAAACCTTATGTGACGACGCAGTTTAAAACAAATTGCTACGTTTTGGAAAAAGATGTCGGAATTGACGCTCCCCGCGTTACTCGCGACGGAAAAATCCTGCCTTCTGACATCAATCAGGATTTATGGCGGGCAATGAAGATTCTGAAAGAATTTTCCATAACCGATTTAATCGCGTCGACAACGCAAAAAACAACGGTCGAGAACGTTAAAACCTACTGTTTGTTTTTAACGCGCGCCAAGTATTTGAAACGCAACGGAAACCGTTTTGTGTTTGTCAAAAGCACGGGAGCAAAAGCCCCGCAAATCCTGCGGATTAAAGCGGTTTTCGACCCGAACTTGAAACAGATTGTCTATCAAAGCGGAGGCGAGGAATGAACTTTATTTACGAATTAAGAAAAGCGTGTGAAGAAACATCACAAGCCAAAGTCGCCAAAGCGATCGGTTATTCCGCCGCAACCGTTAATCTGGTTTTAAAGGGTTCTTATAAAGGCGATTTAAACGCCGTTGAAAAAGCATTCAGAGGCGCATTCAAATCCGAAACCGTTACCTGCCCCGTTCTGGGCGAAATACCGGCGCATCGGTGCATATCCATACAACGCCAGCCCTTTGCGGCGACAAATCATCAGCGTGTTTTGCTGTTTAAGGCTTGCAAAACCTGTCCCAATAAAAAAGGAGAATGAAATGCCTTTAAATTCCACCTTATCCCAACAGATTTTCAGCGTGATTTCCGCGCTGACCCGTGAATACGGAAAAGAACCGCAGGGATTTATTCCGGCTTCTATCATGGACAGAGAAATCAAAAAGCTGATCCGCCTCAAAAACGAAGTTGCCGCTTTGGAAAGCGAGCTTTCCGACAAATTCGGCTTGTCTAAAGAAACCGTTGCGGTTGCCGTCCGCCTGCGTCATCTGGGCGTTGTACCGGGAACGGCATATAGCAAGGAAAACGACAATGACGACCTTCCGCCGGCAGCTTAGGGGCGAGCCGCCCCGGGCGGAACGTCTGCCCGACGGGGTATTAAAGATGTTTCGGCAAATGATCCGCTTTTTACTTTTTAAATTCACCCACAAACCACCCATCAGAGAAAGGAAATAAAATGGAAAACAAAACACAAATCCCCGAAGGATACATGAAAGACGCGGCGGGACGCCTTGTTCCCGAAAGCATTGTCAAGCCGACCGAAAAGCTGGAAGACCAGCTGGTCACGAAAATCATTGATTATGCCCGTGCGCTGTCCGACCAGATCTCGCGCTTTAAAGGGCACACGGGCGACGATATCGCGGCTTACCTGTCGTTAATTGACGAGAAATACGGTGTTAAAAAAGGCGGCAGAAAAGGAAACATGACATTTCAGACGTATGACGGTTTGAAAAAGGTTCAGGTTGCCATTTCCGAAAACATCGTTTTCGGGGCAGAACTGCAAACCGCGAAAAACTTAATCGACGAATGCATCAACGAATGGGGTGCGGACAGCCGCCCTGAAATCGTCACGCTGATCGACCACGCTTTCCAAGTCGATAAAGAAGGCAAAATCAACCGCAACGCTTTGCTGTCGCTTCGTCGTTTGGACATCAAAGACGAAACGTGGCAACGAGCGATGCAGGCGATTACGGACAGCATCCGTATCGACGGGTCAAAGCTGTATTACCGCTTTTACGAACGCGATGCGCGCGAAGCGCCGTGGCGTGCCGTAACGGTTGATTTGGCAAAGGCGTAAGGAGGCGGCATGAAAAAAGCGATTGATGCATTGACGCTTCTTGCGATTTGCGGGTGGTTCGGCGTGATGGGGTATTCGGTTTATGTTGATCATGCCCACAAAGCGGCGGTTGACAAGGTCGTTCAGACCACCGAGGAACTGCGCATAAAAGCGGAATTGGACTGATTTTCTTTATGGGTGCGGCGGAGAAAAATCCGCCGCAGACACAAGGAAATTGAAAGGGAAAGAATATGAAAGTCGTCGTGTTTAACATGGAAGGAATATGGTTTTACAAAATCAAATCCGGAGAAAAAAAGCACGAATACAGACTGGCGAAGCCTTACTGGGAAAGCCGCCTGCGCGATGCCGATGTTGACGAGTTCCGCTTGGGTTATCCGACGAATACCGATACGGATAAAATCATGGGTTTTGATATTGCGGGCATCACAAAGATAAACGGTAAAAATACGGATTTAGCCGTTGATGCGGAAGTGTTCGATATCAAACTGGGTAAGAGATTATGGTAATTGCCATGACCGCAGATAAACGTCCTCTTTTAGCCAAAATCCACGTCGCCAAAGCACAGCTGAACCTTGACGACGAACAATACCGCGACATTGTGCGGCGCGTAACGGGAAAGGACAGCGCGGCACAGTGCCGGTATTCCCAACTGGTCGATTTGATAAACGAATTTAAAGACTTGGGCTGGAAAACACCGAAGAAAAAGGCGTTTCGCCGCACGCCGTCCGACGGCATTAAAAAAATCTATGCCCTTTGGGGCGAATTGCAGGCTTTGGGAGCGGTTCAATCGACCGATAAAACCGCGCTTGATGCGTTTGTGAAAAAGTACACGGGCATCGACAGCGTTCAATGGCTTTTGCCTGACCAACAGAGGAAAATCATCGAAATCCTGAAACAATGGATTAAACGTATCGGGGGTTAATAATGAAAAAAAACGGAATAACGTTGCCGATGTCGATGTTGGAAATCGCCGAAACGATAGGTTTTGACGCCGCCGTTGTTCTTATGGACAATTTCGGCGGCATAGGATCGTTTTATATTCCGCGCGTTGCGTTGGAACGCCATAAAATAGCGCGGCTGATCGGATTTGAAAATTATAAGAAATTGTGCAAGAACTTCGGCGGTCAGCGTTTGTTTATTCCGCGCGGAGCGTACAGGCGTTTAAAGAAATCGCTGATTATCGAAGCCGATGGCAACATATCCAACCGTCAACTCTGCCGCATTTTGGGCGTAACGGAGCGTTACGTCCTGAAAGTCAAAGCCGAATTGAAAGACGACAAAAAACAAGGCGAATTGTTTTAAGATTGTACGGACGGGATATTAACGAAAAATGGTTTCGATTATCATATTCTAAAAAACTGTAATCATTTCAATCTCTTCTGCTTCCGGACGAATCCATAAATCAAAATCGCTATTGTTTTTCGAATATTGTTTAATAATGCTCCCTCTTTCCCCATAGTAACGGATTATGTTATTATAAATGAGTTCTGCACGTTCGGAATATTCCGATGTCAGCCATCCTTTTTCTTTTAAAGTTTTCGCCAAATTTTTTAGATCTTCAAAGTCATAGTCTTCTCCTCTTTTTATACTTTCGTAGAAATCTTTGTTAAATTCATAAAAACACGCAAGCGTCGCACTTAAAGCAAAAGACATGATATTTTTTTTCGCGCGCAGTTTTAATCGCCCGATGACGTGATTGATGGCACGAAAAGAAAATCCGAAAAAATACGACCACGCGATCACGCTGTCTATTGCGGGATCTGTTCTCGGATACCGCAGAGTATCAAAGACGGCATTTATATAACCTTCTTTTGATGCTTCGGGCAAACTGAAGCGATAATTGACGAACTTGCGGATATAACCGTCGAAATTGTCCGTTCCATACAACTGCTTAACCGATTTTTTGATTTGCTCCTCATCAATTGAAATAACGAACTTTACGCCGTCAATATCAAAAAAATGTTTTATCATTTCCAATGTTTTGACGGCATAATCGGGACGGCATCTGTCTAATTCGTCAATAATGATGATTAAAGGCTTTGTTTCGTCACAAACGATGCTATGTAGCGCGGATTTTACGTCATTTATGGCAGACAAATATGTTTGATATTCGCTAAAAATATCCGTACTTTCCAAAGATGCCGACGGGTTAATTCCTATGACGGACAAATTAAGAGAAAAAGACTTTAAAAGAATTTTTCCTTTGTTTTTCAGATCTTCGACAAGTGTTGGCGATTCTTTGAAAGTTTCCCCGATTTCACTAATAATCGGAATTAACGGATTGTCAAAAAAATCACTTTTCCAAGCATTATATAAAATACATTTTGCACCCTGCACTTTTAAATATGCTTTCAGCCCCTCACAAAAAAAAGTTTTTCCGAAACCGAACGGTGCCGTCAGGCTGAATACTTCGTTTTCTTTATCCGCCAAAAGAATATTGCCGAAACCTATGATATTTGTAACTCGCTGTAACTTATCATTTTCTTGCCAATCTTCCCAATTTTGTTCCGTCATCTGCGTCTGCGGCATTTTTTTTCTCCTTAAAAGCACGTTGTTTACATAATGTTAAATCTCAAAAAAAGACTTTTCCTTTATCGTTCACCAATCAATCCCTTCCGTCGGGTAAAACATATTTGCCCCGTCCTTTGAAACTTCCCAACCGCAAATTTCTTGAGTAACCCGCTTGTCCGTAATTATACCGGATTGCTTTCCGCTTCCCATATAAAAGGACAATGTTTGACCCCATGCGCGATAATTGCCTGAAATGTTCTTTAAGTCGTTTTTTAATTTAACGCTGACTTCTAACTGATCCTTCCAACCGTAATCGTCCGTTTGATAGGGATACGCCGTTTGAAAATAAGCTCTTGCTTCTTTGATGTCGCTTGCCGCCGTTTTAAATAATGCCGGACAGCTTTCCTTTAAAACGTTCAAAGCCTTTTCGACCTTTTCAATATGGGCGGGATTGTTATGTTCTCCGTTTGGCGCGTATTTTATATCGACATCCGGCGCGGGATCAGAACCGCAACCGCACAAAACGGCACACAAACACAGATAAAACAGCTTTTTCATTACTCCTCCTCTGCGTCTTCCTGAATGGCATCCGGGAACGTATAACGGATGGTGTTTTTTAATTTTTCCATAGCTTCGTCAAATTTGTCTTTCGACCAAGTTATACATTGATGGTGGCTGACGTCAAAATGGGGACGCTTTTTTTCGTCGTTAAAGACATCCTCTCGGCACATATATATAACGGATTTCCCCATACCTTCAGCAAAGCCTGCTTCCCAATACGCCCCTTTGTTCCCGTCCGTCAAATCGGCGATAACAAATCGGGAATTGCGAATATCCAGCCGAATTTTATCGTCTATCAAACCTGCCTTCGGTTCTTCATCAACGGTATTTAAGATAAACCCCGTTTGCGACACGGTCTTTTTCAAGTTGTTCTTGAATAATTGGTTTAAATCCCCTTTAAACTGCAACGCAAGAAAGGCTTTGTTCGTTGCTTTTTTGCCTTTTTTCAGTCGTTCATAATATTCATAAGCCTTTAGAGTCGGCGAAAGCAAGCACACCTTCTTAGATTTTCCATATTCCTTTTTTTCATACTCGTCTCGGCTTAAAAACCCTGCCTGCGTCAGTATTTCTAATAAGTTTTTTACGTCAAAGAGCGTTTTACATCCGAACCAAGGGTATCGGTCTTCGAAAAAATCTGCACACTCATTCTTCAAAATAGGAATTGATATAAAAGGTTCAGCACATAACCAGAAAATGAAATTATCTTTCTGTTCCAGCACATCAAATGCTCTGTATTCTTTTGTCAGGGATTCCGCAAATTGCGGCGTTACATGAACTTCAACGTCTTCCTTGTCAAAATGTTTGGCGTGCATAACGTATGAACAATACGTTCTAAAAATCTTTCTTTCGTCTAGATTAAAATATATTTCTTGCTTTTTTTCATTTAGGATCTGCATGATCTTACTGTGATCCGAACTTAAATATTCGTATTTTCCGCATCTGGGGCAATTATAGTGATATTTATCCCCCTTTATGGTGCTGTGAGTTTTGGAGTCTCCGCAAAAAGCGCAAGGACGAACCGCATAATCTTCTTTTTCAAACATAATTATACCCCTGTGGCAAACCCAATGTTTCCCTTAAATGGTGTCTTAGAGCTTTAAATTCAACCCCTCGTATTAAAAATCTTTTCCTTGTGCTTTTTTCGTCGTTGTCTTATTGTCAAAAACAAAAGCAAATCCGCCGTTTGCAGTGAACTGTTCAGAATATTTTCATTTCAGTCGTTTTCCTAAAATCAATCCTGACACGGATTGATTTTTTTTTATGGAAAAAACATGGATATTGCAGATCAGGCACAAGCCGAAATCGAAAGAATGAACGTCAGGGCTTCAAGAACGTCATCCGCCAAAACAATGCCCGTTTCCGCCGAATTTTGCGCCGAATGCGGCGAACCGATCCCCGAAGCACGCCGTTTGGCTGTTCCGGGGTGCCGTTTATGCATTGAATGCCAGACCGAACGGGAGTGCGGCTGATGTCAACGTTTATCGGATTTATCAAGGATTACTGGGGCGTAATCGTCGGTGTTGTCGGATTTTTCTTCGGCTGGGTCAAATTCACGGCGGCCAAGACGTATGCTTCAAAAGAAGACGTTTCAAAACTGGAACACCGCGTTTCGGCGGTTGAACAATCGGTTAAAGGATTGGCGACGCAAAAAGACATGCATGATCTGACGTTAAAACTGGAACGTCTGACGGGCAAAATAGACAAGATTGAAGCAATATCGGAACGCATGGAAAACACCGTCCGGCGACAAGAAGATTTTTTGATGAACCGGGGGAATTTATGAATACGTCATATAAAGAAATCGTCGCACAAGACCGCCGTTTGGCAATGCTTCGTTTTTTGGAGCAAGACAGCGATTACAAAATAAACGATTCCGTCATGCAACAGGCTTTGGAACAACTGGGGCATTCGGTCAGCCGTGAAGCGATACGGGCAGATTTTGATTTTCTGGCGGAAATCGGATTGATTGACGTTGAAACGTATTTTGACGGCAAAGTACAGGTTGCAAAAATCACGGGGCGCGGGCTGGACGTTGCGGCGGGACGCACCGTTGTCACGGGCGTTAAACGCCCAAGACCGGAGTAATCAAATGGGACGGCGTTCAAGCATAGACCGTCTGCCCGCCGCCGTTCGCGACAAAATCGGCGCACTGCGACAGGAAGGGCGAACGATTGACGAGATTATGGCAAAGCTCGACGAATTAAACGTTGATGTCAGCCGTTCCGCCGTCGGCCGTCATTGCAAACGTTTAGAAAGCATACAGGCGTCAATCCGTCAAAGCAGGATGATTGCCGAAGCGATCGTCAAAGATTACGGCGACGAGGACAAGGAAAACAAAATCGCCCGCGCAAACATCGAAGTGCTGCACAGCATTTTATTTCGCATGATGGGATCCGAAGACGGAGCCCCCGTCACGCTTGACGCAAAAGACGCGATGTTTCTGGCGACATCATTGGAAAAACTGACGAAAGCGGAAAAAACCGATTTTGAAAAGGAAATGAAGCTGCGCGACAAAATCAGGGAAAAAGCGGAAAAGAACCTTGAAAAAACGGCGCAGAAAAAGGGATTTTCCCCCGAAGTCATCGAAACGATCCGCCGCGAAATCTTAGGGAGTCTGTGATGGACAAAGGTTTTCTGCCCTATCAGCGCGAATTAACCGACTGCGTATTTAAATATCCCGTAACCGTCGTCGAAAAATCGCGACGGACGGGATACACTTGGGCGGCGGCGGGAATTTCCGTTTTAATATCGGCGGCGGAAGACAACCCGTCGGATACGTATTACATGGGCTATGATTTGGAAATGGCGCGCGAATTCATCGAGGTCGCGGGCGAATGGGCAAAACGCTTTTCCATGCTGTCTTCCGCCGTTGAACAGTACGTTTTTGAAGATCCGGAAAATCCCGAAAAGAACATCAAAGCCTTTCGCATCACGTTTACAAACGGCCGCAAGATTGTGGCGTTGCCTTCTGTTCCGCGTGCGTTGCGCGGCAAACAGGGCTTTGTACTGATTGACGAGGCGGCGTTCCATGACGATTTGGGCGAAGTTTTAAAGGCGGCTTTTGCTCTTTTGATTTGGGGCGGCAAAGTTTTAATCCTGTCCACGCATGACGGCGAAGACAATCCGTTCAACGAACTGATCAACGACATAAGATCCGGAAAAAAACCTTACAAACTATTGCGCTGTACGTTCGACGACGCCTTAAAGGACGGGCTTTATCAAAGGATTTGCAAGAAAACCGGCAAAGAATGGAGCGCGGATGCCGAACAAAAATGGCGGCAGGACATTATTGATTTTTACGGCGACGATGCGGAAGAAGAATTGTTTTGCGTGCCTTCCAAAGGCTCGGGAACATACCTGACCCGCGCTTTGATCGAACGGGCAATGGCCGCCGACATTCCCGTTCTGCGTTTGGCGCATAAGGACGATTTTGCCGCACTGCCTCCGGAAATGCGCGAAAAAAGTATTGACGACTGGCTTTCTGACAACGTTGAAAGCCTGTTAAACGCCGTTCCGGACGACGGGCTGACATCGTTCGGGTTCGACTTTGGCAGGTCGGGCGATTTATCCGTCCTGTGGATTTTACAGGAACAAAAAGACCTTAGTTTGAAAACGCCCTTTGTCATAGAGCTTTCAAACATACCGTTTGACCAGCAACGTCAAATCCTGTTTTACGTCATCGACCGTCTGCCGCGTTTTCACGCAGGCGCGATGGATGCCAGAGGAAACGGATCATATTTGGCGGAAGCGTGCTGGCAAAAATACGGTTCGGGCAAAATCGACAAAGTAATGCTGTCGCAAGGCTGGTATCGGGACAACATGCCGGCCTTAAAAGCGCGATTTGAGGATGCGACGCTTTTAATCCCGAAAGACGCCGATATATTAAGCGACCTGCGCGCCTTAAAGGTCGTCAAGGGAATAGCGTGCGTTCCGGAAAAAAGGATGGTCGGCAAAAACGGACTAAAGCGTCACGGCGATGCGGCGGTTGCTTTGGCTTTTGCCGTTGCGGCGTCAAGAACCGATCCGGTTGAATACGATTATATGACGTATGACGCCGATGACGACGGATTTAATTTCAACGAAGGGACATATTAAGATGGCTGTTTTATTAGACCGGTTCGGCAACCCCGTCAAAACGTCAAATTTAACGAAAGAAGACGCGTCCTGTCTGATTGCGGGCGTTCGGACGCATGAATCGGGGTATCCGTCTTTCGGACTGACGCCTAAAAAACTGTCAAGCCTTCTTAGATCCGCCGACGAGGGCGACATGGACGCTTATCTGGATCTGGCCGAAGAAATGGAAGAAAAAGAACCGCAGTACCTGTCCGTTTTAGGGACGCGCAAACGTGCCGTATCACAGCTGGAAGTCAGCGTCGAGGCGGCCGGAAGCTCTGCGGAAGAAGAAAAACACGCCGATTTTGTCCGTGAATTTATCGCCCGTGACACGCTTTCCGACGAACTGTTCGATCTGATGGACGCGGTCGGCAAAGGCTTTTCCGTTTCGGAAATCGTTTGGGAATGTTCGGAAAAGCAATGGCGGCCGCTTAAAATTCAACACGTCAATCCGAAGTGGTTCGCTTTGGATTATGATATGCGGACGCTGTTGTTAAAAACGCAGGACGGCAAAGTTCCGCTTGAACCGTTTAAATATATTCAGTGCGTCATGAACGCAAAATCGGGGTTACCCCTTCGCGGCGGTTTGGCGCGCGTCGTGTCTTGGTATTATATGTTTAAAAACTTTGACGTCAAAAGCTGGGTCACGTTTTTGGAAGTCTACGGCCAGCCTTTGCGCGTCGGCAAATACGGGGCGAACGCGACGCAAAAGGACAAAGAAACGCTGATGCGCGCCGTTTACAACATCGGCGCGGATACGGCGGCGTGCATTCCCGAAAGCATGATGATCGAATTCGTTACGGCGCAAAATTCCGGTTCGGCGGAACTGTATCAGCAGTTTGCGCAGTATGTCGATTTAATGATTTCAAAAATCGTTTTGGGGCAAACGACAACGACGGACGCCGTGTCGGGCGGACACGCGGTTTCAAAGGAACATAACGAAGTCCGCCGCGACATCATGCGATCCGACGCCAAACAGCTGGCGGCCGTTTTAAAGCGCGATTTGATTATCCCGATGATTGATTTGAACTTCGGAACGCAGAAAAATTACCCGAACATACGCATCGGAAATTTCGACGACGAGGATTTAACGGCGCTGTCCGACACACTGGCAAAGCTGGTGCCGTTGGGGCTTCAGGTATCCGCATCGCAGGTACGTTCAAAAATCGGTCTTGACGCGCCGAAGGACGAAAACGACGTTTTGAAATATGCCGCACCGTCCTTTGATTCGGCACTTAATCAGGCACAAAAATCTTTAAACGAAGCCGAAAAATCCGAATCCGATCCCGTTGACGAAGCCGTCAGGGAAATGGAAGCCGAATGGGAACGCGTTTTAACGCCCGTTATTCAACCGGTTGAACGGCTTTTAAACGATTGTCACAGCTATGACGAAGCGTTTCAACGTCTTGCCGAAGCGTATCCGGACATGGACGCCGCCGCTTTGACGGAATATCTGGCGCAAGCTCTGTTTAGGGCAAACTTAACAGGGCGTTTAAATCATGGTTAAATCTGATTTTTCCCCTTTGCCGCCCGCCGAAGCGATCCGTTTTTTTCAAAAAAAGGGATACAAATTCGGTTTTGACTGGCGCGACGTCTGGAAAGAAGAACACGCGGTCGCCTTTACCGTCGCCAAAGCGATGCAGATTGATATTTTGCAAGATATTCGCGCCGCTTTGCAGGACGCTTTGGAAAACGGCACGACGTTTGATAAGTTTAAAAAAGACCTGATCCCCGTTTTGCAAAAAAAAGGCTGGTGGGGAAAACGGGAAATGCCTGATCCGAAAACGGGATTGACGGAAAAGGTAACGCTCGGCACGCCGCGTCGGTTGGGTATTATTTACGACACGAACATCCGCACGGCGTATGCGGCGGGAGAATGGGCGGCGATTGAAGAAAACGCAAAAGACGCGCCTTATTTGCGTTATGTTTGCGTTTTGGACGAACGCACGCGGGCGCAACACCGCCAATGGCACGATTTAATTTTACGTTATGACGATCCGTTTTGGGCGACGCATTATCCGCCGAACGGATGGAAATGCCGCTGTTCCGTCATTCAATATTCCGATAACGATTTAAATCGGCGCGGCTTTGTACCGTCCAAAAGCCCGCAAATTCGCTATACCGAATGGGAAAATAAACGAACGGGGAAAATCGAACAAATCCCCGAAGGCATTGCGCCGGGGTTTGATTATAACGTCGGCAAAGCCAGATATCGCGCATTTACGCCTGAACCTGACGGCAATCCGCCGCAGACGTTTCAAAATCGCATTGCCGAACTGCCGCCTTTGCCCGAAGCGTCGCCGATGCCCGAAAATTCCGTTTTGCCCGAAGGATTGAGCGAAGAGGAATACGCTCGCGCTTTTTTGTCCGAGTTCGGCGCGGATATCGGAAAATCCGTCGTTTATACCGATGTTGTCAAAGAACCGCTTGTCATCGACGAAGGGCTGTTTATTGATAAAAAATCAGGAAAATACAAGCTGAATAAAGACAAGCGCAAAAAATATATGAAGCTGTTGGCGGCATCGATTAAGGATCCGGACGAAATCTGGATGATATGGGCAAAAACGCAAGCCGGAAAATACATCTTAAAACGCCGTTACATCAAAATTTACGAAGCTGAAAACGGCAGTCACTGCCTGACGGTTTTTGACAAGGATGAAGATAAATGGACGGGACAGACGACGTTCACGCCAAAGGCAGAACGGTCAAAAGGAAAACGGGATGAATACCTGAATAATTTAAGGGACGGGTTCCTTGCATATAAAAAATGAGCCGTTCGGTATGGACAGCTCAGAGTTGAAAGGTTTGGATCCTCCCATACCGGGCCCGATCAATCTCTCTAATTAGTTATTATGGCATTGAACGGAAAAAAAATCAAGATAAGGGTGGCTAAAATGATATGAACCGTACAAATGCCCGTTTATTCTTATCCTGTGGTAACTCAACTGTTTATTTTAAAATTCCGCAAGTAGAAAAATTGTTGAACAGTGTTTGCATTTGTTTTAGCCTTTTTTATCAAGGTTTCAAAAAGGGGTAAAAATGGCAGATATTGATTTGACTCAATCTGAGGCGGATTATCTGATAAATATAGATAAATATCCAACGGAAGCAAATGAGAATCGTTATATTCTCCCAAACGCAGACGGTTCACGATTGGAAATTCTTTTTTCTTCTGCTGATAAAAAAGAAGATTTTGTTTTAAATTTTTGCAGAAAAAAAATTATCTTAGAAAAGAGAAATCATCTTATACGCGCAAAAAAAACAGTTTGTCTGATTCGGCTGGATATAGATGGGCCGACACATAGAAATCCTGACGGAGAAGAAATAGGCGGAACCCATTTACACATTTATAAAGAGGGCTTTGGAGACCGATGGGCTTATCCTCTTCCCGTTGATAAATTTTTAAAAATTACAGATCCAGTAACTACATTGGAAGATTTTATGCGTTATTGTAATGTAAAAAGGATTCCTTTTATCGACAGGGGTTTGTTTTCATGTCTATGAATGACTTAATTGACAGTTATTATAAATGGCTACGTGATAAAACCATCTTAAAAGAAGGAAAAGATATTGTTCAGATTTCGACTCCTTATCTGAATGCTCATAATGACGCAATACAGATTTATTTAAAACGAGAAGAAGATAAATATATTTTATCTGATGAAGGAGAAACTATTTCAGAGCTGGAAATGTACGGCTGTTCTCTTGAGAGCGGAAAAAGAAGTAAGATTCTAAAATCGATTTTGCAAGGTTTCGGCGTCGTTTTGAAAGACGGGGTAATTCAGAACACAGCAACATCTGATGATTTTCCTCTAAAAAAGCATTGCTTAATTCAAGCTATTTTATCTGTTAATGATATGTTCTTCTTAGCTGATCCGTATATCAAAAGCATCTTTTTGGAAGACGTTCAGAACTGGTTGGATGCTTGTGAAATTCGTTTTTCCCCAAATATTATTATTAAAGGATTGTCTGGTTTTGATAGAAAGTTTGATTTTGTTATTCCTAAATCCAAAAAAGCTCCGGAACGATTGGTCAAAGCAATAAACAATCCGACGAAAAATGCGGCGGACTTATTTATCATGGATTGGTTAGATACAAAAGGCAGTCGTTCGGACGGATCGTCTGCTTTTGTTTTTATGAATGACGCTGAAAAAAATGTTACTCCAGCAATTCCCCAGGCATTAAAAAATTATGGAATACATTGTTGTTCATGGTCTGATCGCGATAGTGTGCGAGACAAATTAGTAGCTTAAACTAAAAACCGCAAATAAAGCCGCATGATGCGGCTTTATTATTTTTTAGCTATGGTTTTACGTCTTTATTCCGAAAACGCACACAGCCCCGTTTAATGCCCGTTTAACGTCGATGTTTCTATATGTATTTACAGGCGCGGAAACACTTTTTGATTTTCTTTTGACATTTATCCAAATCGGGGCAATATAAAAAACGACAGAAATCCTGACTGTTTGCAGTGAACTGTTCAGAATATTTCAAAAAATACCGTCCCCCTAAAATGGGGGCATGAAAAACGAAACCGAAAAATTTGAATTAGCACGCGCAGAAACCCAAGCCGCCATGATCGGCACGGAAGGCGAAAACAACGTGCCGAACGTCATCCGTTTAATGCCTGTGGGCAAAATCAACGGACGCGACGGGCGGCGGTTCTTCCTGAACGATCCCGAAACCGTTATCGAACAAACGCGGGCTTACAAGAAAAATACCGACCTGCTGATCGATTACAACCATCAATCCGAATATTCGGAACAAAACGGCAGACCGGCGCCCGCAGCAGGATGGATGACTGATTTCTTTACGGAAAACGGTTTTTTGTGCGCCGCCGTACAGTGGACGAACAAAGCCGCAGAATACATTAAAAACCGCGAATTTCGATACATCTCGCCCGTGTTTTACCACACGGACGGCAATGTCCGTTGCATCGTTTCGGCCGCTTTGACAAACACGCCGAATTTTGACCTGAAAGCCTTAAACCAAACAAAGGAGATTAAAATGGATAAGGAAAAAACCCTTTGTCAGGCATTAAACGCGCCTGACGAAGACAAAGCCCTGTTGCGCATAAACGAACTGAAAGCCGCGCAAAAGGAATTAAACGACATCGCCGCCGCCTTTAACTGCGAAGCCAAAGCCGAAGCGGTTATCAAAGCCGCCGGCGAAACAAAAGCGGATCCCGCCAAATTCGTGGAAATCGACAAGGTCACCGAACTGACCCGCGAATTAAACGAAATCAAAGCCGAACGCGCCGAAGAAAAGGCGGAAAATGCCGTCAACGCAGCAATCAGAGACGGACGTCTGCCGCCGGTATTAAAAGATAACGCCAAAGAAATATGCAAAAAAATGGGCGAAACGGCTTTAAACGAATTCATTTCAAAAATGCCCAAAATATCCTCGCCGTCTTTGACCGCAGGCGAACCGCCCAAGTCCGCCGCCGTCGATTTGAGCGAAGACGAAAAGGAAATCTGCGAAATCATGGGCATTTCATCGCAAACTTTCAAGAAAGGAAAATAATATGCCGCAGGTAGATACAAAAGAACGGGACGGCATTCTGATCGTCCACCCCGTCAAAGCCAATACAACGGTCTGCGCCGGAGAAATCGGCTGTTTGGACGCGAGCGGATATTTGGTTCCCGCATCGGCGGCAACGGATTTGAAAGCCGTCGGCCGCATCGAAGAAACCGTTACCGGCGGAACAACGGACGGAGAAGAAAAAGCATTGGTCAAAAAAGGCGTCTTCTTATTGAAAAACAACTCTGCCGACAAAGTGACCCGCACACACATCGAAAGCGATTGCTATTTGTCGGGCAGTGCCGAAGTCGCCGCAACCGACGGTTCGGGGGCGCGTTCCAAAGCGGGAAAAGTCATTGACGTCGAAGGCGATTTCGTCGCCGTCAGATTTGATTAAACGGAGGAAATATGAAAATTACGACTGAAAAACTGGCGGCACTGAATACCGCTTTAAAAGGAACGTTCAAGCAGGCTTTTGAAGAAACGCCCAGCGATTATGAAAAAGTCGCAACAACGATTCCGTCATCGAAAAAATCAAACACCTATGACTGGATCGGTCAGACAATCAATCTCCGCGAATGGGCGGGCGATCGCGTCATTCAGAACCTGACCGAATACGACTACACCATCAAAAACAAAAAGTTTGAAGGAACCGTCGCCGTTAAAAAAGACGATATCGAAGACGACGAGGTCGGGAAATACGGCATTATCATGAAAGAACTGGCATACGGCGCGAAAACGCACCCTGACAGCCTGATTTTCGGCGAGCTTTTGAAAAACGGCACGTCGACGCCGTGTTACGACGGTCAGTATTTCTTTGACACCGACCATGAAGTCGGCGGCGAAAGCGTGTCGAACTTTACGACGGGAAGCGGCGCGGCATGGTATCTGTTAAATACCGCCCGCCCCTTAAAACCGCTGATCTGGCAACCCCGTACGCCCGCAAATCTGGTCACAATCGACAACGAAGAAGCCGAACCCGTCTTTAAACGCGGCGAAATCCTTTACGGCGTCGATTTTCGCGGAAACGCCGGATACGGGTTCTGGCAGATGGCGTACTGCTCGAAACAGGACTTGACGACGGAAAACTTCAACACGGTTTACGCCGCCATGATGAGCATGAAACAGCCCAACGGCAAACCGTTAAATAACCGACCGACGTTGCTGGTCGTTCCGCCTTCTTTGCGTGCGGCGGCAAAAACCGTCATCGAATCCGAAAAACTGGCTGACGGCACGACCAACCCGAACAAGGGCGTCGTTGAAATCCTTGTCAGCCCGTGGCTGGCATAAAGAAAGGGGGGAAAATGACGAAATACGTTGAAATCATTTCCGCCGTCAACGGGTTCAGACGCGGCGGCATCGCCCACCCGAACGTTAAAACGGTTCACCGCGTTGATGCTTTTAACAAAGAACAGTTGGAGCAGATCAAAAACGAACCGCGCCTGTCCGTCCGTTTTTTCGAGATTGAAGATAAAAAACCCGAAACGGCGCCGACGGAAAAAAAACAGGACGAAGACGGAAAAGACGCTTCGAAAACCGATAAAACCAACGCCAAAAAGAGCAAATAAATGAAAGCGTATGCGGATATTCAAAACATGAAAGAACGTTTCGGCGTTTTAGAGCTGTTACAGCTGACCGATGCGACGGGCGAAGACCTGAACGCTGATGAAACGGCGATTGTCGAAACAGCCTTGAACGACGCCACGGCCTTTATGAACGGATATATCCGCGTACGCCATAAACTGCCTTTGTCAGCCGTTCCGCCCGTTTTGACGCGCCTGTGCTGCGAAATAGCACGGTTTTATTTATACAAAACCGCCGTCACTGACGTTGTCAAAGACGCTTATGACGCCGCCGTTAAGGTTTTGCGCGATATTGCCAAAGGCGAATTGATTTTAAGCGACCCCGAAGGAACGCCGCCCGATCAGGGCGCACCGCTGGTCATCGTCGGCGGTGCAGAGCGTCTGTTTAACCAAAACAGCATGAAGGGATTTTAAAATGCCGCAATTGCGTTTCGATTTGAAGGATTTGTTCAAAGTCAGCGACGGATTAAAACGTTTGGGCGGCGAAACGGAAGTGTTTATGCGACGCATCGCACAAACGTTGACGGCGTCGGCAAAAGAACGATTTGTCGATGAAACGGATCCCGAAGGTAACAAATGGAAAAAAGGCGTTAAAAACGGCGGACAGACGCTGACGCTCAGCGGACTTTTGCGCCGCAGCATTACGAACACAAGCGACGATAAAACCGCCGTTATCGGAACAAACCGCATTTATGCCGGCATTCATCAGTTCGGCGGCGTCATTACGGCAAAAAAATCAAAATGTCTGCGCTTTAAAATCAACGGGCGTGAAGTCTTTGCAAAATCCGTCGTCATTCCTGCGCGTCCGTTTCTGGGCGTTTCCGAAACGGACAAAGATGCCGTTAAAGACGAATTAAACACGCTTTTAACGGAGGCTTTAAAATGATCGGAAAAATCGAAAACGCCGTTATTCAAAAAATTAAATCGGCGGATTTGGGCTATCGCCTGAAACTGGTCGAAAGCTATAAAGCGCAGTTCGACGACGATCTTTTAAAACTGGTCAAAACGTCCGCGCCTGCGGTTTGGGTCGCCTTTACGGGCGAAGACAACACGCAAAACACCGCCAAAGGCATGGAATGCACGGCGTCATTTTCAATCATCATTTTAACGCGCAACGTCAGAAACGAACGTTCGTCGCGTTTCGGCGACAAACAAGGCGAAGTCGGAACGTACCAGATATTACAAGATATCAAAGCCCTTTTGCACGGCAGTGACGTCGGTCTGAACATCGTTCCGTTTGAACATAAGAAAACCGTCCCGTTGTTAAACACGGCTGTTTCCGGATTTTTCATGTCAGTCTTCGCATTGGAATTTGAAACGTCCTACGTCATGGCGGCGGCGGATAAGACGAGCGGCGATTTAGCAGAGTTTTTAAGGATTCATGCCGATTGGGAACTGCCCGAATTTAACAGTGAAACTTTAACGAACATCAGGGGGAAAAATGAATAAAACCATTAAATTAAGACCGAAAAAAGGTCTGACGGTCTTAAAGCCGAACGGCGAAAGGTTGGCTGCCGAAGGAGAAACCGTCGAACGGGCGTCGTACTGGATCCGCCGTATTAACGACGGCGACGTCGAAATTGTAACGCAAACAAAGAAAGGGGATAAATAATGCCGGTTTCTTTTAATGAAATTCCGCAAACGCGTGTTCCGGGCGTTTATGTTGAAATCGATAATTCGGGCGCGTTAAAAAACCTGCCCGGAAAATCGTCGGTCGGGCTGATCATCGGACAGAAAACAACAGGGTCGGCAACGGCGTTATCGCCGCGATTGGTAACGGCATCCGATAATCCGGCATCGTTATTCGGCGCGGGTTCGGAATGCGCCAGAATGGTCAAAGCTTGGCGGGAAACAAATACGGTTAACACGCTCTATGTTTTGCCGGTTACGGCGTCAACCGGTACGGCGGCGGTTTATACGTTGACGGCAACAGTTGCCCAATCGCCGTCGGCGGGAACGGTTTGTCTGTATATCGGCGGACAAAGAATTGCCGTTGACGTAACGCCCGCGACAACGGCGGCAACCTTGCATACGGCAATCGCGGCCAAGATTTCCGCATCGCCCGATTTGCCCGTTACGGCTTTAAGCAACGACGACAGTGTCGTCATAACCGCCAAAGCCAAAGGCGAAGTCGGCAACAATATCGACATATCGCTGAACTATTACACGGGCGAAGACCTGCCGCAAGGCGTTACGGTCAGCATCGAAAAAACAACCTCCGGATCCGGAAACCCCGATTTGGCGGAAGCCGTCGCGGCTATGGGCGACACGGTCTATACGGATATTGTCTGTCCCTATACCGACGCGGCGAACACGGCTGTGCTGAAAACGGAAATGGCGCGCCGGTTCAAGGCGACGGAACGCATCGAAGGAACGGTCTTTTCCGGTTTAAGCGGCACGTTATCAGAAATCATTACGGCGGCCGAAGCCGCAAACAGCCCGCATATCGTTTATGTCGAATGCTCTAAAACGCCGGATCCGCCCGAAGAACGGGCGGCACGTCTGGCCGGTATCGTCGCGTATCAATCGCAGATCGACCCCGCCCGCCAATATCGGACTTTGGCTTTGACGGGTTCTAAACCGTCAAAAACGCCGCTGACACGTGAAGAACGCGAACTGCTTTTGCGTTCGGGCGTCGCGACGACCAAAGCCGACGCCGGCGGCAATGTCCTGATTGAGCGCGTCGTTACGTCTTATCGCACAAACGCCTCAGGAAACGAAGATGTGTCTTATTTAGATTTAACGACGTTAAAAACACTGATTTATCTGCGCTATTCGTATGTCTTGAGGTTTGAACAAAAGTTCCCGCGCCACAAGCTGGCCGATGACGGTTATCCCGTTTGCGACGGACAAGCCGTCATGACACCGATGGTCGGCAAAGGCGAAGCCGTCGCTTTGGCACGCGACTGGTACGAAGCAGGGCTGATCGAAAACTTTGACACATTCAAAGAAAGCATCGTTTCAGAACGAGACGCGACGGATACGGAGCGTTTAAACCAACTGCTTCAACCCGACGTCATCAATAACCTGCGCGTCGTTGCGGGCAAAATTCAATTCATTCTGTAAGGGGGCATCATGACAAATCCTTTCAAATATTACGGTACGGGAACGGTCAAGGCGGACGGTAAAGAGTTCGAGCTCGAAGACTGCGAATTTACCCCGTCGGGAATTGTCCGCGAAGACAAACTTGAAGGCCGCGGATTTTCGGAAAAAAAACAGGGTGCGACATTGACGGGCAAGCTGAACATCAATGCGACGGCGGATCCCGATGCAATCAACAAAATGGACGACGTGACGGTCGTATTTACGGCTGACACGGGGCAGTCTTGGTCGATGCCGCACGCTTGGCACGAACAGCCCGAAGCCGTATCCGCAGACGGCATGACGGTTACGTTTAAATCAAGAACGTCGGAGAAAATATCATGACGGAAATCAAGCTGATCGACGGAATAAAAATCGGCGAAACGGTACATAAGGACGTAACGTTGCGCGACCTGACCGCCCGCGACATTTTGGAAGCGCACGAAGCCGCCGAACGCGTCGTTATCGGTGCGCAAGGTTCGCCCGTCGTCGTTGCTTCGCCCGTTCGGGTCGGTATGGAAACGCTCAGGCGGCGCATCGGTCGTTTGGGCAATCTTCAAATGCCGTTGTCTTTGGCAGAGCTTTTGAGCTTAAGCGAACGCGATTTGGACATTCTTCAGGACGCGGTCGACGAAATCGAAAAAGCGGAGGCGGCGGCCAAGCTGGAGCGCGGGGGGCGAAATCATCGGGGCGTATCCGGAAATCCTTAAACTGACGGCGCGTTTGATGCGCGGCGGAAAAAATACGGCTGATTTTCTGGATATTCCCCTGAAACGCTTAATGCGGATGACGGACATCGAGGTTGAACCATGAGCGATAAATTAAAATACGCTTTAATACTGGATTTAAAGGGCAATTTTGCGCGCATGACCGCATCGGCGCAAAAGGCGATGAACCGTTTTGCCCAAACGGGAGAAGCGGGATTAAAGCGCATGGCAAAAGCGATGCCCGCCGTCGGCAGTGCGTTGGACAAGCTGGGCAACCGCTACACGGCATTGATTTCCGGCGGCACGATGTACGCCGCCGTCAAATCGGCGGCGGCAATGGAAACACGGCTGACGCGTTTGGGTATTACTGCCGACAAATCAAATGAAGAAATGCGCAAATTAAATGAAGAAATTTATAAAATTGCGCAAAACCGCAGCATTAACGTGTCGGCAGATTCGATTATATCGGGCATGGAACAAATCGTCGCTAAAACAGGCGATTTCGACGCGGCGGCGGAAAATATCAAAAACTTAGGATTGGTCATTTCGGCAACAGGGGCATCGGGCGAAGACGCCGGCGCGATGATTGCGGATTTGATTGAAAAATTCGGCATTAAAACGCCGAAAGAACTGTTGGAAACGTTGGATTTATTGGCAAGTCAAGGCAAAGCCGGATCCTTTGAATTAAAGGATTTGGCAACACAAGGCAACCGTGTCATGTCTGCTTATGCCGGTATCGGGCGGACGGGGAAAACGGCAACGACGGAACTGGGCACGCTGATGCAAATCATCAGAAAAGGCGTCGGTCCTTCCGAACAGGCGGCGACGGCTTTGGAAGCGTATATGCGCGCGTTAAACGACGTTCAGACCAGAGAACGACTTAAAAACAGCGGAATATCCCTGTTTGAAGCCGATGATCCGAAAAAAATGCGATCCGCCGTCGAAATCATGAAAGACGTCATCGACAAAGCAAACGGCGATATCTCGAAAATCGGACAAGTCTTTATCAGCAGCGAAGCCATGCGCGCTTTTTCCGCCGCGGCGCTGGAATTTCAAAAAACAAAAACATTCGGCAGTTTGGATTCATTTATGAACGTTAATGCCGACGGTACGGCTTTAATCGGCGATTCCGAACGCATGGCGGCAACGTTTGAAAGCTCGGTCGTCAGTTTAAAAATGGCCGTAGAACGTTTTTCAAACGCCGCTCTTGCCGAACCGATAAAAGAATTGTCCGACGCTTTAAATAAAATCGATCCCGAAAAGATGCAATCGGCATTGAAAACCGCCGCGATCGGGGTCGGCGCCGTCGGCGCGCTGGTCGCAGGGAAAAAATTATGGAACGTCGGTGCCGGCATTATAGGAATGTTTCGCAAAAACAAAGGGGGAGCTTTAAATACTCTTGTTCCGGCAAACGGCGTGCAACCCGTTTATGTAACGAACTTCGGCGAAATGGGAGGAGGATTCGGCGGATACGGCGCGGGATATGACAAGGGGGGACGAAAAGCCCGCCGCGCCGCCAACCGTGCGGCGAAACAAAGCGCAAAGCTTGCCAAAGCGGGACGTTTCGGAAAATTCGGCGCGTTTATGGGAAAAACCGCCAGTTTCGGCGGAAAACTGCTGTCAAAAGCCGCCGTGCCGCTGATGGTCGCGGATGCCGGTTATTCGTTATATGCGTCGGACAACAACTCTGATCGCGGCAACGCTTTGGGCGGTTTGGGCGGAACGCTCGGCGGCGCAAAAGCGGGCGCACTTTTGGGAACGATGATTGCGCCCGGCGTCGGAACGGCCGTCGGCAGCTTGATCGGCAGCGGAATCGGGTATTTAAGCGGTTCGTGGATTGGGAAAAAAATCGGCGGTTGGTTCGACGATGCCAAGCAAAAAGGACAGGCTGAAAAAATCGTTCAAAACGGGACAATACGTTTTGTCTTTGATAATGCCCCTGCCGGTCTGCGCGTTAAAGAAAATCCGTTCGGCTTTAATATTCAAATCAATACGGGATTGACGGAGGCGGCAGATGGCTGATTATTACCGTCAGGGGTCTTTTCGCGGCGTCGAATTCGAATATATCGAAGACGATTACGCCTATAAAGTCAAAGAAGCCGGACAAAATCTTTTGGCTGATAATGAAACGGCGGAAACGCTTGCCACCGCGCCGCGCGAATTTGTCCTGACCGTCGCCGTTTGCGGACGCGATGCCGTCAAAAAAAGAAACGATTTAATCAAAGCGTTGGAAGACACGTCGGCAGGCATTTTGGTGCATCCGCAGTACGGCGAAATCTCGGTCAAAGTGTCTGACGGCGGTTTTAACGTCCATTCGGCGGCGGACAGCGGCAACTGGTTTGAATTTAGTATCAATTTTATAAAAACGGACGACAACGGCATTCGTTTAACCGTCGTTCCGGTAAGCGAACGCGCCGAACAAAAGCACGCCGAAGCCGTCAACCGCGCCGCGGAAACGTTATCAAACAAAGCGAAAAACAATATTCAGATAAAAGGCTTTTTGGACACCGTTGCCGATGACACCGCCGCCTTTGCCGACAAAGTTTTAAACGAAGTCAAAACGTTGCTTGAAAAAGAAATCCTGCCGATCGGAGCGTTGGAAAAAATAAAAGGATCGATTGACACGATGTCGGGCGGCATAATGTCACTGATCAACGCGCCCGACGTTTGGGCGTTGGAAATTATGGATTTACTGGACATTGACGGCGCGTCTTTCGATTTATACGAACGTTTGGCGGCATTGAGCCTCAAACCGTCAAAACCGCAGTATTTGACCGAAACGCGAAAACGTTCCGTCAAAAATCAGGAAAACGTTTTGACGTTATTTAAAACCGTCGCCGTTTTACAGGGTTTAAACAAAGGCGTTTTGATGGAAACGTCGTCGGATTTGCAAACGGCGGAACGCATTGAACGAATGACGGCTTTAGCCGAAAGCGTTACGGACGCCGACGCCGAAATTCAACAGGCTTTTGAAACGGCTCTTCAAACGTCCGTCGCGGTTTTAAAAAGCGTCAAAAAAGAACGGACAAAACAAATTACGGCTGCTGAAACGATTCCCGCCGTCGTATTGCTTCATCAAACCGGCGGCACGGCGTTAATGCGTAAAAACGAAGATTTTGTCCCGCGAAACCATATCCGCCACCCGTTGTTTGTCGCCGGCGGTTTAATAACGGAGATCATCGATGTCTGACAGGTTGGTCTTGCAAACGCAATCAAACGAGCTTTCGGGATTTGATTTTATCAAAATCAAAAATCGTATCGATTGGCTTGCCGGATGTTTTGAATTAACGGCGTTTAACCGTTTAAGCGTTGATTTAACACGCGTTAAATCCGCCGTTAAACAGGGCGATTCCGTGAAATTATTTAAAGACGGCACGCTTTGTTTGACGGGTTACGTCGATCGCGTCGAAACGTTTTACGCGGGACAAAAAAAAGGATTTAAAATCATCGGGCGGACAAAATCGGCGGATTTGACGGATTGTTCGGCGTTCGGTACGGTTTATCGCAACCGTACCGCGCCCGAAATCATCGCCGATATTTGCCAGCCGTTCGGAATTGCCGTCAAAACCGATTTAAAAGGTTTTGCGCGACTGGATAATTTTACGCTCAACCCGTCGGAAACAATCGGCAACGCTTTGGCGCGATTGGTCAGACGGTCAAATGCTCTTTTGTTCTCTTTGGCTGACGGTTCGCTTTGTCTGACGCGCAGATGCATGGCGAAAAAGGTCGATTTATTACTGCAAAGCGGCAAAGGCGGCAATCTGACGGGCGGCGAAACGGCTTTTTGCTCTGAAAACGAATTTTCAAAAGTATCTTTAATCGGTCAGGGGGTCTTGGATGATGCGCACGATATCGACGCCGTCCGCGCACCGGTTTTATCCGCCGAATTTAACGACAGGCGGTATCGTCCCAGCGTTGTTTATGCCGACGCCGTGACTGATGAAGCGTTAAAAAAAGAAATCGAACGATTAAATAAAAACAGCCGTACGATTTCCCTGACCGCCGCGGGTTGGTTCAATATCGGTTTAAACACCTTGATTACGGCACGCGACGAATGGTTGGGGCTTGACGGCAGTTATCTGGTCGCAGGCATTGAGGTCGTATTTGACGAAACGGGCGGACATCGCACGACGTTTAATCTGGAGGCAGTCAATGCTTGAAATGCTTCATAAAAAGATGAAATCGCTTGTTCGTATCGGAAAAGTCGCTTTGACAAATCAGGGAAAAACTCAGTCATTGCAGATTGAAACAACCAAAGGCGAAACGCTTGATAACGTCAAATTCATCGAACCTTACGGTTTTACCGCCGTTCCGTTAAACGGTTCTGAAACCGTCGTTGTCAACATCGGGGCAAACGGCGCAAATCCCATAGCGCTTGTCGTCGGCGGGCGGCTTTTCCGTTTACAGGATTTAAAACAAGGAGAAGTCGCCATTTATACCGATGAAGGCGACAAAATACATTTAAAGCGCGGCCGTGAAATTGCCGTCAAAACGACAAAATTTGTCATTGACGCCGATGTAATTCAAATGAACGGAAAAGTCAGCATTTCAAAAACACTGGACGTTGAAGAAAACATAAAAAGCAAAGCCGAAATCGCGGATAAAACGGGAAATATGACGACGATCAGGACGGTTTATAACGCCCACGTGCACAAAGATTCCGCAAACGCGCCGACTTCAGCCCCTTTAACGCCGATGGAGTAAAACATGACGCTTTATTTTGATACGTTGCCCGATTTAAGCGAGATTGACGATCCTTTATTGGAAAGCGTTTTGATTTCTTTGTTCACGGACAAATACGTTCCCGATGCCGATTTGCCGTATCAAACGGGGACGAACGGAGGCTGGCACGGCGATGCGGTTGCTCTGGAAACGCAAAGCGCGCAAACCGAAGAATTTTCTTGGGGATCTAAGCTCTGGACACTTGATCGGGAAAAAATCAACGAACACACGCCCGATAAAATAAAAAAAATCGTCGAAGACGCCTTGGAACCGCTTTTGCTTTTAAAGGAAATCAACAATATCAGCGTTCGCGTCGAACGTACCGGCGACGACGCGGCTTTTAGCGTTGCCGTCGATGCTTCTGACGGTTTGCGGGAATTCGTTTTCAAAAATATTAAAGGATAACGCCATGCCTTATGAAATTCCTTCGATTGAAACTTTGGTGCAAAAATACGAACAGGCTTATGTCGCACGCGTTCCTGCCGAAAAACAAATGCCGATTTCTAAAATGAAAGCCAAGGCACGCGCTTTGGCGCAAGCCGTCGGCGGCCTTTACGGATACGGCGGATTTATCTTAAGGCAAATCATTCCTTTAACGGCAGAAGCCGAATTTCTGGATTTGCACGCTTCCGCCGCAGACGTTTTTCGGAAATCAGCGGCGCAGGCTTTCGGAAAAATCGCCGTTACGGGCGCAAGCGGCGCGATTGTTCCGCAAAACACGGTTTTAACGTTTAATGACGGCACGGCGTACGTCGTTTCGGCGGATACCATGCTGGGCACGGAAGCAACAAACGTTCCCGTCACGGCCGTTGACGCCGGAACGTCGGGCAACAGAACGGCAGGCGATATTTTGGCTTTTTCCGTACCCGTCGCAGGCGTTCAAAATCAGGCGTCCGTCGTTTCAATCGGCGGCGGAACGGATACCGAAAAAGACGAAGACTTGCTTTATCGCTATTTGTTAAAAGTCAGAACTCCGGCACACGGCGGATGCGACGCGGATTATGTCAACTGGGCTTTAAGCGTTCCGGGCGTTACCCGCTGTACCGTTTATCCTCATGAGCAGGGAATCGGAACGGTCGTTTTGCGAATTATGTCCGACGGTATCGGTAACGGTCAGGCAAGCCAAGAAGTCATTGAACGTTGCGCCGAATATATCGAAAGCGTCCGCCCCGTTACGGCAAAGCGGATTTTTATCCTCTCGCCCGCGCCGACGCCCGTTGATTTTACGATTTCAGGCTTAAAACCCGATTTGCCGTCCGTCCGCGACGAAATCAAAGCCGAGCTTTCCGATCTGTTTTTCCGCGAAGCAACCCCCGGCGGAACGGTGCTGATTTCTCATATACGTTCCGCGATTTCCGCCGCGTACGGCGAAGAAGATCACGTCCTTGTTTCTCCTGTTGACAACGTTACGGCAGGAGCAAACGAAATCTTAACGCTGGGGGAAATCACATGGAGCTGAAAACGGCGTATGTCGATGTTTTGGGAAAACTGATGCCGAAAGGCCGCATCTGGGAAGCGGACAGCGATGAGGAACGTTTCGTCGAAGCCGAGTTGTTGGCGGAAGTTCATGCTTTTTATGACTTGATCGCCAAAGAATCGGACGTGCGTACGGCGACATACCTTTTGCCCGAATGGGGCGAAGTGCTGGAGGTCAATGTCGAAGGAAAAACGCTTCAGACCGCCCGTTTCGATTTGAATTTAAAAAAGAACGCTCAGGGCGGCGCAACGCCCGAATACTTTAAACATCTGGCGAAAAGTTACGGCTACGACAGCGAATTGACCGAATGCGTTCCTTTCGTTTGCGGATTGTCCGAATGCGCTTCCGCCGACGAACTGGGCAATGAAGACACGATTTACGGCTGGTATTTGAAACTTTTAACCCCCGACGCCGTTGCATTCCGCGCTTCGGAAAGCGAATGCGGCGACGATTTGGGAACCAACCCGCCTGACATTGCGGCTTTAAGCGCGATCCTTCAAGAATACAAGCCCTCGCATACCTTTTTAAACATCAGTTTTGAATAACGGAGAAGCAATATGAAATACACAAAACCGCTGAACGAAACGAATGAAGACGCAGGATACGTCAATGCCGATGTATCAATCGGCAGACGCGGCTCAACCGTTCCCGCCGAAGCCATCGAAGCACCTCAGCGCGAGATTGTCGCGGCGATTGTGGCGGCGGGGTTGACGCCCGATGGAAATGACAACACGCAATTGTCAAAAGCCATCAAGGCGGAAATTAAGGCAGACGTGCAGGACATCACCGTGATTAGCGCGACGTCAGGGACGGTTTCGTTAAATGCCAACACTTTATATAAAATGACGATTGACGGGGAAACGACGTTCACGTTGCCGTCTGCGGTCAATGCGGAAAAGCATAATCAAATCAAAATATTGACCAATCTGTCCGTTGTCGCGGCGATTAACTTCGGAACCGACAAATATTTCAACTGCGAAGCCCCCGACATGAGCGAAGCGGGATTATACGACATTTATATCGACTATGACCCGCACCAAGCGTCTTGGGTCGCGGGCGCCGTACGCAAAGGGGCGGCCGAATGAAAAAGTTTCTTTCAAAGAAAATGATGCTTTTGCCGCCGTTCGAGCCGTTTTCGATGTTGTTCACGGAAAACGGCACGTTTGAAAAGCCGAAACACTGCAAAAAGCTGACCGTCAAAGTCATTGGCGCCGGAGGGCACGGCGGCGCCGGTGGAGGAATGACGATGTGGGGCGGACCGGGAGGCATCGGCGGAACAGTTGTTAAGATTTTTGAGGGCGAAGAATTAAAAAACTTGTCTGCCGTTATTGACGTTGTCGTCGGTGTCTGTCCGAGCGCAACGGGTGCGGCGGGTCAAAATTCCTCATTTAACAATGAAGTCATCGCATACGGCGGCGGTGGCGGCGGTAACGCCGGCTTCGGATATAACGGCTCAACAGGTTACAACGGTTCCGGCGCGGGCGGCGACGTCACGGTCGGCGCGCCTGCCGCCGACAGAACGTATGACGGCGTCGTCTATGGTAAAGGCGGAAGCGGCACGCAAGGCAGCGGAGGCGGATATCCGGGTGTTCAGGGTTGTGTCTTTATCATAGCAGAGTGAAAGGAAAAAAATGTACGCAAAAATGATTAACGAAGGTCAAATTGAACGCGCTCCGAAAAATAAGGGGGCTTGGGTTAATTATGACAGGAACACGGAACTTTTGTCGGCAGACGGTTATTTGCCCGTCGTCGTTATCGAAGAACCGACAGCGGAAAAACCGATTGTCAAATATCGGGAAGTCAACGGGCAGATCGAACAGTACGCCGAAGCCGCGCCGGTTCCTGCCGTTCCGGAACCGACCGAAGAACAGCAGGAAATGCAAATTCGGGCGCAACGTAATTTGCTTTTAACTCAATGCGACTGGACGCAGTTGCCCGATGCGCCTTTAACGACGGAGCAAAAACAGGAATGGGCGGAATATCGGCAAGCTCTGCGCGATGTTCCCGAACAGGCGGGCTTTCCCGAAAATGTTGCTTGGCCTTTAGTACCGGAGGCGACGCAAAAATGACATATCGTTTTTCTGCGTCAAGTCTGAAAAAGTTAAACGAACTTGATCCGCGTTTGCAGGAATTGGCACATCTGATGATGTCAAAGCAGGTTATGGATTTTGCCGTCATCTGCGGACATCGAAACGAGAGCAAACAGAACGCGGCTTTTTATAAAGGAAAATCAAAGCTCAGATTTCCGTATTCCAAACACAATTCTTTACCGGCACAAGCGTATGACCGCGTGCCTTTTCCCATTCCCTTGAATGCCGCCGGAGAATGGGATGCAAAGTCCAAAAAATGGGACGAATTGGCGGCTTTGGAACAGCAGTGCGCAAAAGAACTCGGAATTGAGATTGTCAATTCAATCCCGTGGGACAGGCCGCATTGCGAATTAAAATAGGAGGAAAACATGGCAGAAAACAAAACATCAATCATCAGCCCGACACTGATCACCGCTGTTGTCTGCGTTCTGGCTTCAATCGCCGGAGCCGTCGGCGTTGACGTGACGGCGACCGAACAGGCCGAGATTGTTACCCATGCAACGTCTGCGATTACGGGCGTTTCGGGGTTAGTCATTATCGGGCGGAATTTATACACAAAATACAAGGCGAAATCGGCATGACGGTGTATGTCATCGCTTTGGCCGGAGCGGTTGTTATCGCCGCTCTGGCATATAAAATCGGTCAATTACGAGAAAGATTGAGATATGAACAATCAAAAACCGAAAGTCTGTCAACTGCTCACAAAGCGCGGGAAACTTTACGCGATCCTGATGCTGTTGACAAGCTGCACGCCGTCTATAAGCGGTAGCTTTTGCGACGTGTACGAACCCGTTTATTTAGATTATAAGAACGACACAGCCGAAACAATCAGGCAGGTTGATCGAAATAATGCCGTTCATCAATGGTGTAAATAAGCGGAGGCTTGGGCGTTTACGCCGCCCAGAGCCGCGAGTGAACTCCTCGCACAGATTAACTGCTCCGCACCTCTGCAGAGGCGGAGTCAAAATACGGATTAACAACAATGGAGTCAATACGTTGCCCGAAATGCAATAAACTTTTGTTCAAAGCCAAATCGGCGGAAGTCGAAATCAAATGCCCCAGATGCGGTCCTTTGAACACAATCAAGGTCTTGAACCACACAAACCAAGAAAGCCCCGAGCCTCCTTTACATAAAGGAGAAGAACATGAAACCTTATCATCCGCCAAAAACGGACGGATTTATCATGCCTCTGCATGACAATGACGATTATATTAAAGATAAGAACGGTATTGTCGCGGGATTTGGAAACCGGCATTTGTTTGTCGCCCAGATCCCGCGAAAAGATGCCATAGAAATAATTACAAAACATCACTATTTGCACAGGTACGTCAATAATTCATACATTCATATCGGTGTTTTTATGAATGACAAACTGGTCGGGTGTCTGCAATTCGGCTATTTGCTTACTCCGCGAGCCATGAAAAAAATCGTTGCAGAAACCGAAATAGGCGAATATCTGGAACTTAACCGAATGTGGCTTTCAGACGTTGCGCCTAAAAACAGTGAAAGTCAGGCTATCAGCTACGCATTTAAATACATTAAGCGTGTCTGTCCGATGGTCAAGTGGGTTCAGTCATTCGCCGATGAACGGTGCGGTCGTTTGGGCGTCGTTTATCAGGCGTCAAATTTTCTTTATCTTGGTTATCATTTGACGAATTTCTTTGAACTGGACGGCGAAACGTACCATGAAATGCTTCTAACCTGTTATAAAAAAGGAGGAAATCGCGCTAATTATCTACGAGCGAATCTTCATCGAGCTGTTAAGCATACATTACGGCAGTTTCGGTATATTTATTTTATCAAGCCGAAGTATCGAAAGTACCTGAATTTTGAAGTTTATCCGTACCCGAAACCAGGAGAGGAAAGCTTTAAAGAAAAACTTTTAAAAAAGCTCGCATAGTGCTTAAAGGAGTGTAGATAAAAGAAAAAAACGCAGGATAGTTTTAAATTAAAATCATTCTGCGTTTTTGGTGTCTGAAAAAAGTTAAAACTAAGTTGCGTTTCGATTAAAACTATTTTGCGCGCAACAGCGCGCCAAAAATCCCCGAGAGGGGATTTTTTTGTGCCCGATAAGCGGGATAAGAGCCCGCGAGTGGGTTCGGCGAGCGGAGCGAGCGCCGCGGAGACACCGAGAGTGTCGAGCGTCCCCCGCAGAGGGGTGAGCGCAGCGAACAATCCCGCCGCGACGTTTAAGCGGATTTAATGTCGACAAGCGGGGAAAAGGGCGGGTAATTATGCCAAAGCGCCATTTACGGCTTATTTGGAAACCGTAACGCAAAAACCTTTGTCCGTATTGGCACATTGCGTTTTGCATCCGTAGACGGCGGCGATTTCCGAAACAATCGCCAATCCCAATCCGCTGCCGTTAACCGTTTGTCCCGCGGGTCGGTAAAACCGTTCGCATAAATGTTCCAAACGATCCGGTGCAACGACGGTGTCCGAATTGCAAACGCTAAGTTTGCCGTCTTTGACGCTGACGGTTATTTTCGCGTTTTCCGGACTGTATTTCAAAGCGTTGTCAATCAGATTCCTTAACAACAACGCCGCCCAAACGGGATTGCCTTTTTCAAAAGGCGCAGTTCCGGAACAGTCGGTCTTGACGGCGATATTTTTTTCTTTTGCCGCGAATTCATGTTCCGAAACGGTTTGAGCGATGATTTCTTTCCAATTCAGTTCCGAATCATCTTCGGACGTTTTGTCTTTGAGAGCCCCGATTCGGGATAAAGCCAACAACTGTTCAACCAGACGCGCGGAGCGGTCAATTCCTTGCCCCAGCTTTTCAAAAGACTGTTTCAGTTTTTCGGAATCGTCCGAAACCATTTCCGCGACTTCCAGCTGGACTTTTAACGCGGTCAGCGGGCTTCTTAATTCGTGAGCGGAATCCGAAATAAAACGGCGTTCTCTTTGCAACAGGTCGTTTATTTTTAAGAACAGCCCGTTTACGGCATCGGTTAGCGGTTTGACTTCATCGGGGATGCCCGCATCGTCCAACGGCGACAAATCTTCGGGAGAACGTTCTTTCAAACGTTTTGCCATGGCTTTTAACGGGGAAAATTCTTTTGTCAGCATCACGATAATGCACGCCAGAAGGATGAGCAACCCGAAGCACCACGGAAGCATAAATTCTTCCAACATGTCTTCAATGACTTCGGCTCTGTAATCAAGCTCTTGTCCGACGGCGACGACATAGTTTCCGTCCGTTGAAAGCATTCGGATGACGCGCCATTTTTCTCCGTCGATTTTTTCGGTGTCAAAAGCGCCGGTTCTTCCGAGAGCAGGAAAATCTTTTCCGTTTTCTCCGTCATGAAAAACGCGCCGTCCGTTCAGATCGAATACGGCGAAACCGACGGCTTCGTCGTCTTCGTCGGCATTTTTGATTTTTTTGACAAGCCTGTCACTGATTTTCTGAGCGTCCGAAGACGCGTCTGTCCAATTTGCCGAAGACAGCTGTTTTGCCAGATTGATTTGGTACGTATCAAAAAATTCGTCGATTTTTTCGCGGCATTCAAACCACGAAACCGCACCTGCCGTTAAAAAAACCGCTGTTGAAATCAAAACAAAAAAAACGATCAGCCGAAGGCGCAAATTCATGTTTTTCATTCAAGCCTCCATGATATATCCGATTTTGTTGACGGTTTTCACGATGTCTTTGCCCAGCTTTTTGCGCAAATGGTGGATATGGACTTCGACGGCGTTGCTGGAAACGTCTTCGTCCCAAGAATAGATTTTGTTTTCCAAGGCTTCTTTTGAGAGCACTTTGTTTTTATTCATCAGCAACGCTTCAAGGACGGCGGTTTCTTTCGGGGATAATGTGACTTCGTTGCCGTTCAGAAAGGTTTTGCGCGACTGCGGATCAAAAGTGATGTTTTTATAAGCGATTTGCGGCGCGCTGACGCCGTTTTTGCGGCGAATCAAAGCATTCAGACGGGCTTGGACTTCTTTTAGAGCGAACGGTTTGCCCAAATAATCGTCGGCACCGCTGTTTAATCCTTTGATTCTTTCGTCCACGTCGCCTTTTGCGGTCAGGATCAGGACGGGTTCGTTTCTGGATTTGTTTCTCCAGTCTTTTAAAATCGACAGCCCGTCCATTCCCGGCAATCCCAAATCGAGGACGACGGCATCGTATTGAGCCTGAAACAACGCTTCGTGCCCGTCGTTTCCGTCGGAAAACCAGTCTACCGTAAAGCCCAGCTTTTCCAGTCCGTTTTTTATGCCGTCGCCGATCAGGCCGTCATCCTCGATAAGCAAAATACGCATTATTTTTTCACGCTGATTCTGTCGACGTCGATTTCGGTATTTCTGAACATATTTTTATCGACTTCGCCTTCGATTTCGACGGTATCGTTCGGCGTGACCGTGACACCCATCCAATCGTCGTCGTCAATTTCGACGGTGATGGAACCCGTGCTGTCTCTAAAAAGGTATTTTTCATCGCCGAGGCTTTTTTCGATCTTTCCGACCAGTTTCACGGGCGTATCGTCGGATACTTTTTCAATATCGGAAACCGATGCGACGGAAAGTCCGGGACCTTGAAAGCCTCCGCGTACGTTCTGAGCCGACGCCGGTGCCGAAACGCTTAATGCCAAAACCAAAGCGGATGCGGTTAACAGTTTGTTCATTTTTAAATCCTCCTGATAAATTTGTTAGGTGTTTTTCCTGATGACAAGTTCAGTTCAACACCGTGAGCTTAAGGAACGCTTAAGGAAAAAATAAAAACGGATTTTTTCGTATTTTGAAGAAATCCTGCGGGATATGTTTTATAATTCATTCGCTTAAATGCAATAGGCGGGCGAAATTTTATTTTTCAAGCTTTACAAAAAGCGGGGAATAAGCTTAAAAAAACAAATTTAATCAAAAAAGAAGGGGGATAAATGAAAACCTTGTTAAAATCGATGCTGTTTTTAAGCGTTGCATTTTTATTCGGCTGTCAAAGCGCACAGCAGGCGACTGTTTCCGTTTCCGACGCCCCCGCACAAGAAAAGACGGCTCAAAAACCGCAGGAAACGGCAAAGCCCGAAGCGAAACAAGCCAATATTATCGGAGCAGTCGAACCGATTTACATTCTTCCGATGAAATCGGCTTTTGAAGCCAGAATCGACACCGGAGCAACGACGTCGTCTTTGGATGCGGACGATATCAGGGAATTTGAGCGCGACGGGGAAAAATGGGTTTCCTTTAAGATCGTGAACCGTCGTTCGGGAGAGGAACACCATTATGAAAAGCGTGTTGTCAAAAGCATTCGCATTAAAAGAATCAAAGAAAAGGAAGAGCGCGTCAAAGTCAGTATGTCCGTCCGTTTCGGCGGCGAAGAATTTACCAGCGAATTTACGTTGGCGAAGCGCGATGATTTCGAATATCAAGCGTTAATCGGTCGTAATATTTTAAGCGGCAGAGCCATTGTTGACACGTCGCTGTCCCATACGCTGAAATAAGGAAAACAAAGGAGGCGGCAATGAAAAAACTGTTTACGGTTCGTAAGGTATTAACGTTTTTGCTGCTTCTTTCGGCGGTATTTGCGGGATTTAGCGCATATTACAAAATAGAATACTGGGGATTTGATTTTCGTCCGAACGAAACGTCCCGCGTATGGAATATTGATGCGCATATTTCGTTTACCCCGACGGGCGAACCGATTAAAGTGTCTTTGGCGATTCCGTCCAAAAGAAGAAAATTCAAAGTTCTGAACGAAGATACGCAGGCCAAGGGCTATAAAGTAAATAAAGATTTAAAGAACGGCAGAATTGAATTTTTTTCATCTCCCCGTACGGAGGAACAAAACATTTATTACCGTCTGACGGTTTTTGACAATGAAGAAGGGCGCGGCAAATTTCCCGATGAAAAAATGCCCGAAGTTCACAAACCCGTTTACGACAAACAGCAGCAACAGATTGCCGATGAAATTTGGGCACAAGCCGATAAATTTGAAGGACGCCTGCCTCAAAAAATCATTGCCGTGTTTAATCAGGAACCGCTTAGCCCCAGCGTGAACGCTTTTTTGCCCGTAAAAATCACCCAACGCCAACGCGCCGAAAAGATGATTGAGCTTTTGGCTTTAAAATCCGTTCCCGCCCGATTGGCTCACGGCGTTCGGCTGGAAGAAGGCAAGCAGGCCGTCGAAGCCGATTTGATGCTGGAAGCCTATGACGGGCGCAAATGGCGGTTGTTCGATGTCAATACGGGCAAAGCCGGATTGCCTAAAAACTTTATTATTTTCCAACGCGGCGGAGCGTCTTTGCTGGACGTTGCGGGCGGAGAAAATTCCAAAGTCCGTTTTTCCGTTTTGCGTTCGGTTACGTCGTCGTTCAAACTGGCAGGTCCGCGCGCCCGCATGAGCGATTTTAGAAAAATGTTTGACTATTCGATTTACAGCCTTCCTTTGTTGGAACAAAACACTTTGAAATGGTTGATGGTCTTTCCGTTGGGGATTTTGGTCGTCGTTTTAATGCGTAACGTCGTCGGCATTAAAACAATGGGAACATTTACGCCCATGCTGGTCGCCATGTCTTTGGTTAAAACGGGATTTTGGGCGGGATTGGTTTGCTTTTCGGTGATTATCGCCGTCGGATTGGTTTTGCGTGCCGTGCTGTCAAAACTGAATCTGTTGCTGGTTCCCCGAATTTCCGCCGTGGTCATCTGTGTTATTTTGATTATGCAGTTCATGACAATTGCAGGAGCCAGACTGGATTGGGAAATCGCATCTTCTGCCGTGTTCTTTCCCATTATTATTACGGCGTGGATTATTGAACGCGCTTCCATTACTTGGGAAGAAGACGGCGCGGCAAACGCGCTTTCGGAAATCGTGTACAGCATGATTACCGCCGTTGTAACTTATCTGGTGATCAGCAGCGAATATATCCGTCATATTACGTTTGCCTTTAACGAAATCAATTTGGTGATTTTGTTCGCGGTCATGTTGTTGGGGACGTATACGGGCTATCGTTTGACGGAACTGAAACGTTTTACGCCTTTGGCAAAGGGGGAATAAGATGTTCGGCTGGTTGAAAAAATACAGCCCCCCTTCCGCGTTGAAGGCGAACGGCGTTTTGGGAATGAATGCCAGAAACTATAACATTATTTCCCGTTTAAACGACCGGCGTCTGTATCCGTTGGTGGACGATAAAGTCAAAACGAAAGTTTTGGCGGGAAAAGCCGGAATTAATACGCCACGGCTGATCGGTGTCATCGAATATCAGCATCAGGTCAAAGATTTTATCAAAATCGTTGAAGGATGCCCGCAGTTTGTGATTAAACCCGCTCACGGCAGCGGCGGAAAAGGCGTCCTTGTCATTAGTCATTGGGAAGGACAGCGCTTTTTTACGGCTTCGGGAAAAGAGCTGGGGTTTCAGGACGTATTCCGCCATATTTCCAACACGCTGAGCGGTTTGTTCAGCTTGGGCGGACAATATGACGTCGCCGTTATTGAAGAAATGGTCAATTTCAGCGATATGTTTAAAAATTTCAGCTATCAGGGCGTTCCCGACGTTCGCATCATCGTTTATAAAGGATATCCCGCCATGTCAATGATGCGTCTGGCGACGGCGGAATCAGGCGGACGGGCGAATTTGCATCAGGGAGCCGTCGGCGTCGGGCTGGACATTCAAAGCGGAAAGACGTTGCAAGCCGTAATGCATAATCTGCCTGTTTCCGTTCATCCCGATACGAAAGCCGATTTAAAGTCTTTGGTTGTTCCGTTTTGGCGCGAACACCTGCTGATCGGGGCAAAGGCTTATGAAATGACGGGACTGGGATATTTGGGCGCGGATATTGTGTTGGATAAAAATCGCGGTCCCATGATGTTAGAACTGAATGCCCGTCCGGGATTGGCGATTCAAATTGCCAACGGGCACGGATTAATGTCCGTAATTAAAAAAATCGAAAAAACGTATCCGACGGGCTTAACGCCGGAAGAACGGGTCGACTATATTTTAAACGCGGCGCCGTAGGAGTGTTTTCTTTGCGGTGAAAAGTCCGTGCATCATTCATTTAATGCGTCGGAAATTTTCTCAAAATCAAAGAGCGGCGGTATTAACCGCCGCTCTTCGTTGCTGAAGATCCGTTTAACGGTAAGGACGTTTGTTCCAAGGCATTTTTGACAGCAATGTTGCCATGGCGCACGAATCGCTGATGCCGGCGTATAGCAATCCGCATCCGACAAAAGCAGGCAACAGAGCTGCGGTCGGGCTGAAAACCAGCGCTGCGACGCTGCCCGCCAGCACAAGGCTGCCCGCGATGATTCGGACTTGGCGTTCCAAAGATATGGCAGCACGTTTTCTGACGACTTCGGGACGGTTGCTTAAGGCGCCCATGCCGCCGCGAATGACGGCGACGTTTTCGTAGCCTGCTTCTTCCAAACGTTGCGCGGCGACGGAAGCCCTTTTTCCGCTTTGACACAAAACATAAATCGTTTTGCCGTCGGGACGGTGTTCTTTTAAAAATTCGGCGGCATCAAAACGCGGAAGTTCAACAAAATAATGTTTCCGCTTTAAAGAAACGTCCGAATGTTCGTTGCCGTTTCGGACGTCAACGATAAACGCGTCTTCGGGGACGTCGTCAAAATCGACCAAGGTTTTATATAAGCCGTTATTTCCCATAAGATTTTCCTTTGGTTAAAGTCTTGTAAAACGTCCAGCCGCCGGCGTAACTCAAAACGTTTTCAAAGCCGTTTTGCATCAAAATGCGCGCGGCGACATAGCTGGTATAGCCCTTGAAACAATGAACCATGACGGTTTTGTTTTTCGGCAGTTCCGAGATTCTGGAACGGAGCTGGGCGGCGGGAATGTTCACGGCACCGTCAATGTGTTCTTGGTTATAGACGGATTCGGGACGCACATCCAAGACCAGCATATCGTCAAATGAGGTTCCGAAGAAAGGTTTGACGAGCTTTTGGCGGACGTTTTCTATCGCCATGCCGATTAAGTTGACGGGGTCTTTTGCTCCGGAATACGGCGGCGCATAACACAGTTCCGCGTCTCTTAAATCTGTTGTCGTGCCGTTTAAGCGCATAATCGTGGCTATGACGTCAATGCGTTTGTCGACGCCTTCTTTTCCGACGGCCTGAGCGCCGAAAATTTTTCCGCTTTCAGTATCGTAGAGGACTTTCAATGTCAGCGGTTCGGCGCCGGGATAATATCCCGCATGCGATGAGCCGACGATGACCATCTTGTCGTATTTGACGCCGGCGCGTTCCAGCTGGCGCTCGTTGTTTCCCGTAAAGGCGGCGGTCAGTTCAAAGACTTTGACAATGCCCGTTCCCTGCGTTCCCGTGTAGGGGTAGGGGAAGTTTCCGACAATACTGTCGGCGATTAAGCGCCCCTGCCTGTTCGCGGGACCTGCCAAAGCGACGGCAACGCTTGCCGATGAAACAAAGTCTTTGACGGCAACGCTGTCACCGCAGGCATAGACGTCATTCAGGCTTGTTCTCATGTATTCGTCGGTAATGATGTATCCGCGTTCGTTCAGCTTGATGCCGGCTTGTTTTGCCAATTCCGTATCGGGGCGCACGCCTGCAGCCAGAATAATAAAGTCGGCAGGGATTTCTTTTCCGGAATTAAGAAGGACGGACGTTTTCGTAACGGCTTTGATACCGTCGGAAAGGTACAGATCCAGTCCGTTGTCGCGCATGGAATTTTGCACTTGGGCAACCATGTCGGCATCCAAAGGCATTAAGACTTGAGGCGCCAATTCCACCAAAGACGTTTTTATTCCGGCGTGGCACAGGTTTTCGGCGGTTTCGACACCGATAAAGCCGCCGCCGACAACGACGGCGTTTTTCTTGGACTTATCGTGAATGAAAGCTTTGATTTCATCGGCGTCGGACAAATGTTTGACCACGAAATGCGGCAGGTTTTCAATTCCTTCGACAGGCGGGACGAAAGGCTCGACCCCTGTGGAAAGCACAAGCTTGTCATACGGATAAGCCTGTCCGTCGGCGGCAATGATTTCCTTTTTTTCGGGATTGATGCGCGTGACGGGCATGTTCAGCTTGATTTCTATGTCAAACAGGTTCTTGAACAAAGCAGGTTTTGCGACTTGCATATTGTCTCTGTTTTCGATGACGCCGCCGATGTAATAGGGCAGGCCGCAGCTGGCGATGGAGGTTTCGTTTGTTTTTTCAAAGATTGTGATTTCAGCCGAATTGTCGAGCCTTCTTAACCTTGCGGCACAGCTGGCACCGCCTGCGCCGCCGCCGATAATGATGACTTTCATGATTTCTCCTGTAAAAATAAAATATCTGTTTTGAAGTGTGCCAAAAGCCGTTTGGCGTAGCAATTAAAAAAAGATAAAACCCGAATCCGACAATCATAAATAAATCCCGAAATCCGTTTTGGAAAAAAACTTTGACTCGGAAGGTCAAAGGACTCATTATCCCTTCAGGCGTGTTTATCAAGTGCGGGTCTGCAAAAAATGGCTAAAAATCAGAAAAAAATCAAAGTCGGTTTTGTTTCTTTGGGATGTTCCAAGAATCAAATAGATACAGAAATGATGATGGCTCATTTGGCAGAGGACGGATTCGAAATAACGCCCGACGCGATGGAAGCCGACGTGATCGTCATCAATACCTGCGGTTTTATCGGCGACGCGAAACAGGAATCCGTCGATACGATCATGGAAATGGCGGAATTGAAAAAAGCGGGGTCGCTGAAAAAGCTGATTGTTACGGGATGTCTGGCGGAACGTTACAGGGAAAGCATTTTGCAGGAACTGCCCGATGTTGATGCCGTTTTGGGGGTCGGCAGCGTTCATGATATAGCTCAAGCCGTCAAAGAGGCGTTCAAAGAAGATTCGGTGACCATGTTTAATGATCCCGAAACGTGCGAATTGGGCGGGGAAAGAATTTTGACGACGCCGTCTTACATGGCGTATTTGCGTATTGCGGAGGGGTGTAACAACCGCTGTACATATTGCGTTATTCCTTCGATACGCGGGAAATACCGTTCCCGGACGATGGAAAGCATTGTTGAAGAAGCCAAGAAACTTGAAAAGCAGGGCGTCAAGGAACTGAATCTGATAGCGCAGGACACGTCAAGCTACGGTTCGGATTTGTACGGCAAGCTGATGTTGCCCGAATTGTTGCGCCGCCTGTCTTCCGAAACGCAAATTCCGTGGTTCAGGCTGTTTTATTGTTATCCGGACAAGATTACGGACGAACTGATTTTTGAAATCAGGGATAATCCGCGCGTTCTTCACTATATAGACATTCCGATACAGCATATTAACGATACGGTTTTGAAACGGATGAACCGTCATGGGAACAGAAAGCTGATAGAAGATTTGCTGTCGCGGTTGCGGACGAATATTCCCGACATGGTTATTCGCACAACGGCGATTGTCGGGTTTCCGGGCGAGACGGAAGAACAGTTTAACGAACTTTTGGACTTTGTCGTAACGGCGAAATTCAACCGATTCGGTGCGTTTTCTTATTCAAGAGAGGAAGGGACTCCGGCACACGATATGGCGGATCAGGTTGACGAAGACGAAAAGCTTGACCGTTACGAAGCCGTTATGTCGGCGCAGGCGGATGTCAGCCTTGAATATCAACGTTCAAGGATTGGGACTCGAACGCTTGTTTTGTGCGAAGGCTATGACGGAGAACAATACGTCGGCAGAGATTATGCGAATGCCCCCGACATAGACGGTAAAATATATTTTTCAAGCAAACATTCCGTGCGTGAAGGCGACTTTGTCGAAGTGGAAATTTCGGACGCGGATGATTACGATTTGTTCGGGAAAGCCGTTGAAAAGTAAATAAAAAAGCTAAATAGATGCTTTTTATATTATTAAGTGTCATAAAAAAAGCTTTGAAAGTTTCTATTTTTTGTCTAAAATTTCTTATAGAGGCTGTTTTTTTATAAAGGAGATTCGTTATGCGTAAAGAAGAAGCATGGGAAAAACGCAGAGAAACGTCTTTTCGCGATATCTTGGGCGAAATGGGTTATAAGAAAGAAGACGGCGATTTTATGGTCATCAGTGTTGATCCGAATGCTCCCAAGACGGAAATGAACACCGGATACGTTATGGGGGGCTGGGAAAAGAAGGAACGTCCTCTTTATCCGCATGCCCGTACGGAAGAAGACGCCAGTAAACGGGCGCAAATGACGGACAACGAATTCTGGGATAATGTGTGCACGAACGTGAACGGCGACGGCAAGATTGCGACGGGGATTACCGGATCCAACAACGGCGTTTATGCGGCATATATGTGGGGCAGCAACGAAGTAATCGTTACGCAAAATCCCAAAATTATCAGAGCATTGGAATCTCAGATGCATTTTGAATCCGATCAGATGTTTGTTCCGTTTTCGAACGGAGAAAAACCCAAAGATTTTCATAAGGCTCTGGAATGGGAACAGGTAAAACACGTCAGTTCTCATTCGACGAAAGAACCGCAACGTCTGATGACAAAAGAAGAAAAGGCGGAAGCCAAAAAACGTGAAGAATTTTTGAAATCGCTTCAATCGGACAACGCGAAACCCGCCGCGACGGTGTCGAATCCTTTGCGCGACGCGGTAATTTCCCGCAAGACAAAAGGGTACTGATTTTAAGTTTGATAACGATTTTGGAAAAGTGCGCGACGAAATGTTGCGCACTTTTTTTGTCGGTTAATAAAAAAATAATTCTTGACTTACAGTCTGCTCTAAATTTTAGGCTCTTAAGCATAATAAAAGAGGGGGCTCGAAATGATTATAAAAAGGCAGGTTTGGTTTTCTCCGGCGAATCAGGAGCGCACGTTACACCTTTATTTGCCGGACGATTACGAATTTTCCGCCGAACGCTATCCCGTGATGTACATGTTTGACGGGCACAATTTGTTTTATGATTCGGATGCGACATACGGAAAAAGCTGGGGGTTTAAAGAGTTTTTGGACTCGTGGGACAAAAAGATTATTGTTGCCGGCATCGAGTGTTCGCACGAAGGCAACAATCGTTTAAAGGAATATTGCCCTTATTATTGGAATTCCGGCTGGGCGGGTGAAGTATACGGCACGGGCGACGAAACGATGCGCTGGATGGCGTATGATCTTAAACCGATGATAGATGCCGAATACAGGACTTGGTCGCATCGCGAAGCAACGGGAATAGGGGGCAGCAGCATGGGAGGATTGATGTCTTTGTATGCGGCGATATGCTATAACAATGTTTATTCGAAGGCGGCATGCGTTTCTTCGGCGATTTCTTTTTGCGGCAAGGAATTGCGGGAGGCCGTTTCTGCAAACGATTTAAATCCGGATACGAAAGTTTTTCTCAGCTGGGGCAGTCAAGAAAGCCGTTCGCCGAAAGGCAAAGCCATTATGGCGTCTTGCAACCGTTCAATAAACGACAGGCTGTATAAGAAAGGATGCAGCCCGTTTTTGTACTGTCAGGAAGGCGGGCATCATTGCGAAGCCGATTGGGAAAAACAGGTTCCGTTATTTATGAATTGGCTTTGGAAATAAAAATTAAGAGCCTCGTGAAGAGGCTCTTAATTTTTATTCGGCGTTTTTTGCGCGGATTTTTGGCGCCAAAAAGAATAAATAAAGGACGCCTGCGGTCATGACGGCGACGGCGGCGTTTTGGGTTGCGAACATATCCGAAGCATATCCCATAATCATCGGGAATACCGTTCCGCCGAATAAACCCATTATCATTAACCCGGAGACTTCGTTTTTCTTTTCCGGGGAATGGAGCAAAGCTTCTGCAAAGATAATGGAAAACACATTGGAATTTCCGAATCCGATCAGCCCGACGCCGACGTTTAAGAGATTTTTATCCGCACAGGACAGCAACAGAACCATGCCTGCCGCCATCAGGACGACGCTAAAGAAGAAGAAGGCTTTATTGCTGATTTTTGTCAGGATCAGGCTTCCCGAAAAACACCCCAGAGTACGGAACAGGAAATAAATGCTTGTCGCATAGGCGGCATCATTTAAGGTCAGACCTGCTTTTTGGATCAGGATTTTCGGAGCGGACACATTCGTTCCGACGTCGATGCCGACATGACACATAATGCCGAGGAAGCACAGGAAAATGACGGGATCTTTTAGCAAAGCGAGACACTGAGAGAAAGAAGACGGCGAGTCGCTGATTTTTTCTTCTTCGATTTTATCAAAAGCGAGGGCAAAAGCGGCGATGAGTGCTTCGGCGGCGAACACCGGGTACAAAATCATCCAATTTCCGTACAGGGCGGCACCTTTTGCGGCAAGGATCGGCGCAACGAAAGACGCGATGGCTTTAACGAATTGCCCGAACGTCAAGGCGCTTGAGAGTTTATCGGATTTAATCAGGTTAGAGATTAACGGGTTTAAAGAAACCTGCATAATCGTGTTTCCGATTCCGAGCAAACAGAAAGAGACCAGCATAACGTTTAAGTTATAAGCGGTTAAAGGCAGGAGCAAAGCGACGGCCGTAACGCCCAAGCTGATCAGGACGGTTTTTTTTCGTCCGATTTTATTCATCATCATGCCTGTCGGGACGGAACCGACGAGGAACCAGAAAAAGACCATGGAAGGGAAAGCATTAGCCAAGGTATCTGAGAGTTTAAAATCGTTTTTGATATAGTTTGTTGCGATACCGACCAGATCGACGAATCCCATGGCGAAGAAAGCCAACATGACGGGGAAGAGTTTGAGTAAGATATTTTGCCGAGCATTTTGGTTCATGAAACGTCTCCCGCAGAAGTGAGAAAAGATAGAGTTTGGGGGCATGCCGCCACCGATTTTAAGGTATTATACACGAATATTTTTAAGAAAGGAATTTAAAGGGGAAAAGACACCTAACGGCTGTAAGTTTAATACGAATTAGGTATAAATTTCTGAAAAATAAAGAAGATAAGTCTGCTGTAATTATGCAATTGTTTGCTCATATATGATTTTAGCAATTTGCTCGTTCATTATTAAAATATAAAAGAATTTTTGAGAGTGAAATAGTTAATATAAAAATAAATATATTTTTAATCTTAACTTGTTTTTACATGATCAAAATAAAGGATGTTTTGTTAAGTACATGTATAAGCAAAGATATGATTGTATGTATTTTTAATAAAAAATATTTTAATGTGTTTTTCTCTTGTAAGAATACAATTTGGTATGTATATATAAAAAAATAGTTTTGAAGGAGAAGTTATGTCTAAAACAGCAGAACTTGCGTGTAAACTTATGTATGAAACATTAAAGCTCTTAAAAGAAACAGATGGAGAAATGCCTTCATCCGTTTTGATGACGACACTTTCAAAACGTGTGGATTTAGATGATTGGGCAAAAGAAACATTAGAAAAGACAGGTAATATTAGGTGGCAATCAATTCTTCATTTCTATTCAATAGATATGATGAAAGCAGGTTATATATTGAAGAAAAAAGGTGTTTGGTATCTAACTCCAGAAGGCGAAAAAGCAATCTCTTTAGGCGATAAAGAATTATTTCGAACGGCTCAAGCAGAATACCGTCGTTGGAAAGAAAAGAATAAACAAGCGAAATTATCTCCACTTACCTCTAAAGATATTCCGGATGAACAGATTGAAGAAGTTTCTCAGAATGTACCAGCCTTGCTAGAAGAAGCCAGAGCCAAAGCGAATCAATCATTTACAAAATTTATTTTAGACGCGTTTGATGCATATAGCTTCCAAGAATTATGTGGTGCATTATTTAGAGGAATGGGATATTATACTCCGTTTATTGCGCCTAAGGGTAAAGATGGCGGTGTTGATGTTATTGCATATAAAGATCCTATTGGCAGTACCTCTCCGCATATTAAAATTCAAATAAAATATCGTCAGGATATAAAAGCCAATTCACAAGAAGTACGCCAGTTGAAAGGTGTCTTGACAAATAATGATATAGGTGTGTTTGTATCAATAGCAGGTTTTGCCTCAGACGCACTAAAAGAATTTAAACATTCGAGCCCGCATATTGAATTAATTGATTTGGAAAGATTTATTGAATTGTGGCAAGAATTTTATGATAAAATGAAAGATGAGGATAAAGCTTTAATGCCGATAAGCCCTGTCTATTTTGTTGATAAAAAAGAGTAATCAGGGTTTGCCAGATATGCCGAATGCGGATGTGGGTAATTTTATGTTTGCTGAATTAGGGTGCAGAAGGCTTTATTGTTTCTGCTTCTATGTCAAATATTAAAAGTTTCGACATATTGCGGTTCATATGTAAGACATATGTACCGTAAACAACGTAAAGGAACATTAATAGCTAAAAACAAAAAGTCGGCTCGTGTAGGCGGTAAAAAGGTAAGTGTAAAACGAATTTCAGAGCATAAAAAAACAAGAGGCTAGACTATAAAATCTAACCTCTGTACAACTTGGCTGGGGCGGCTGGACTCGAACCAGCGAATGACGGAGTCAAAGTCCGTTGCCTTACCGCTTGGCTACGCCCCAATATCAAAGCCTTTCCTTACTAATATACTTCGCGACAATCGTCAAGCCTCATTTCATTTCCTTTGCATCATTTTTATAAAATTGGCATTATACCAAAACATTAAAATTCCTTGTTACGGAGCCTTTCTCATGCTGCAACCTCATATCCGGCTTGATACCCTGAACGACGTGAAATATGCCCTCTTGCCCGGTGATCCCGCAAGATTGGATAAAATCGCAAAATTCCTCGAAAATCCCCAAGAACTCGCTTTTAATCGCGAGTTCAGAAGCTTGCGCGGAAAATATAAAAATATCAATGTCCTGGCTCTTTCAACGGGAATCGGCGGTTCCTCCGCCGCCATCGCCGTGGAAGAATTAAAAAAAATCGGCATCCGTGCCGTTATTCGTATCGGTTCTTGCGGCGCTTTGCAAAAAAACATCAATCAGGGCGACTTGATTATCGTCAATGCTGCCGTGCGCGATGACGGAGCTTCCAAAGCTTATGTCGATCCGAGGTTCCCTGCCGTGCCGAATACGGATTTGTTAAACGCTTGTATCGAATCCGCAAAAGAAAACGATTTTCCGTTCCATGTCGGAATTGCCCATTCTCACGAAAGCTTTTATATCGACGACAATGAACAGCAGGAAGCATATTGGTCAAAGCTGGGCGTTCTGGGCGCGGATATGGAAACGGCCGCCGTCTTTACCGTCGCCGCAATCAGAGGGATAAAAGCCGCTTCAATCTTGAATAACGTCGTTGTTTGCGGCAACGATACGGCTCAATCCGTCGCCGATTACGCAAGCGGCGAAGATTTGTGCGCCAAAGGCGAAAAAAACGAAATCATAACGGCTTTGGAAGCCTTTGTCCGAATGGAAAACAAAGCCTGAGCGCATAAAACGCCGCAAAGCCTTGTTTGAAAAATTAAATGAAGATAAAGTTCCAAAGTTTTACGGGAGAAAAAAATGGCGTGGGTTTATTTGATTGTTGCGGGAATTTTTGAAACCGTTTGGGCGGTCGCCATGAAATATTCGGAAGGGTTTTCAAAACCTTATCCGTCCGCATTGGTCGTCGTTGCCATGTTTTTAAGCGTCTGGCTTTTGGGATTGGCAATGCGATCCTTGCCTTTGGGGACGGCCTATGCCGTTTGGACGGGGGTAGGAACTTTGGGAGCGGTTCTTTACGGCATTTTGTTCTTTTCGGAGCCCGCTGACGCGCTGAGGCTGGTCTTTGTCGCGATGATTTTGGGCGGATTGATCGGATTAAAAGCGGTCTCGGCTTGAGATCGGGAGAAATCTTATGGAAAAAATCTTTATTTATTCCGATAAAGGCGTCGGCATGCAGTCTTTTTTCTGTGCCAGAGGCTGTCTGCGCGGTTGGGGAAACGGAAAGTACGCCGTCAAGGCTTTGAGCGCTGCCGAAGTTATTGAGGGAAGTTGGGCAAATGAAGAAGCTTTATTCGTCATGCCCGGCGGCGCCAGTACGCCGTATTCGGAAAAATTAAAGGGCGAAGGAATAAATCGCATCAGAGATTTCGTAAAAAACGGCGGTTCATACTTGGGAATATGTGCGGGGGCTTATTTCGGTGCCGAACGAACCAGCTTTAACAAAGGAATGCCTGATGAAATAGAAAACGAATGTCAGACGGGGCTGTTTAAAGGGACGGCTTCGGGTCCCGTATTTCCGCCCTATGATCCCGATTCCAATGCGGGATGCAAAGCCGTCGAAATTGATGCGCGGGGAACGGGTAAATTTAAAGTTTTTTATAACGGCGGCTGTTCCTTTCAAGCCGATGAAGGATTTAAAGATTACGAAACCGTTGCCGTTTATTCGCAAAAAGATAATGAAATCGCGGCGGTTTTTCTGCCGTTCGGCGCGGGACGAGTTGTTTTGTCGGGCGTTCATTTTGAATTTTCACCGGGTGCTTTGGATATGAAAGACGCTTATCAGGCGCCGCTCAGAAACATTTTGATTGAATACGAAAATAAGCGTATCTCTTTTATAAACGAAATCGCGGCATATCTGAGAATGGAAGGAATAACGAAATGACGGATCAGTCCTCTGTTCTGAAAGCTCCGGATTTGGGCAAAGACCCGATTCCGCGTTTATTGCTGACTTTTGCCGTTCCGGCGATTGTCGGATTGTTGATTAATGCGCTGTATAATATTGTTGACCGAATTTTTGTGGGCAACGGCGTCGGAGCTTTGGGATTGGCGGGAATCGCCGTCAGCTTTCCTTCTTTTGTGATTATGATGGCGTTCGCCATGATGGTCGGTGTCGGCGGCAGCGTCAGCTTTTCTATTCGACTGGGGCAAAAAAAAGTCGCCGTCGCGGAAAAAATTTTGGGAAACGCATTGGTGCTCATTTCTTGTTTGACAGTTGTTTTGGTCGCTTTTCAATTGTTTTTTTTGGAAGACTTGCTTTATTTTTTCGGCGCGACGGAAACCATTTTGCCATATGCCAAAGCGTATGCCGGCATAGTTTTGTTGGGCAGCATTTTCGTTACGGCGAATATGACAATGAACAACTTTATCCGTGCCAGCGGATTTCCCCGCATTGCCATGGGAACAATGATTGTCGGAGCAATTGTCAATACGATTCTTGATCCGATTTTTATTTTTTGTTTCGATATGGGAGTTGTCGGCGCTGCCGTCGCGACGGTTATTGCAAATGTGTGTTCTTTTGCGTGGGCGGCTTCTTTTTTTATTTCAAAGCGGGCACCTTACAGAATACGGGTGAAAAACCTGCGGTTAAATCCAAAAGCCGTTCTGGCGATTTTATCAATCGGCGTTGCGCCTTTTACGATTCAAATGGCGAACGGCTTTATGCAGACGATTATGAACAAAGCCCTTGTCCAATACGGCGGAGATTTGGCAATTTCCGCGATGGGGGTGGCGACTTCGGCAATTGTTTTGCTTTTTATGCCGGTTTTGGGCGTGTGCGAAGGCGCTCAGCCGCTGATCGGATTTAATTTCGGAGCACAAAATTACCGTCGCGTTGTGAATATATTTCTTTTAACGTCGGGCGTCGCGACGCTGATTATGAGCGTCTCATGGGTGTTTTTGCGCTTTTTTTCCGGCAATGTCGCGGCGATGTTTGATCCGAACGACGCAGAGTTGATTCGTGTCGGGGGACAGGCTTTGAAAACGATGACGCTGATGATTCCGATTATCGGAATTCAGTTCGCTTCGACCGTGTTTTTGCAGGCGACGAAATTTCCCAGAATGGCGGCTTTTTTGGCTTTGTGCCGCCAGCTGTTGTTTTTGATTCCGTGTCTGATTATTTTACCGAAGTTTTTCGGATTGCCGGGCGTGTTTTATGCGATGCCGACTTCTGATTTTCTGGCGACGGTTTTGTGCGGCGTCGTTATGTGGAAACAATTAAAGAAATACAAGGCGCTGATTCATAAACAGGAATGTGAACAGACCGTTTAATAATGAAAGCCCCCTTTGTTATAAGGGGGCTTTTTGTTATTTTGTTACATTCTGTGTTTCAGGCGAAGCGGGGGCATTTTCGCTAACTTCGGAGGGAAGCGGTTGTTCCTGTGCGGGCGCACCGTCCGCCGTCGGAGCGACAGGTGTCGCGGGCGGCTGGGGAAGAACAATTCCCATAACGTTCAGAAGCTTTGAAAAAATGTCCGTGCTTTCGTACGATCCCGCGAACAAATCGGCTTTGTAACCCACGGCGGAAACGGGAACGGTTGCCGCCGTATGTTCAAACGTTGTATATCCGATGCCGGCACGCTTGTTTAAAACGTTCATGACGGCAATGGTAACGGGGTCGTAATCGCTGTATTTTTCTTTGAACTCGGGCGTTTTCGGGCGGCGGCTTTTTTCCGTCAGGCTGTGGCGCAAGCCTTCTCTTAAAACCGATATTTCCGAAGGCGTTAATGCGCTTTTCAGGTCTTGAGCGGCTTGTTCGTCGCCTTCGGTTTCTTTAAGCATCAGTTCTTCTTTTTGCATGGGAGAAAACATTTTCAAACCGAAGACTCTGGTCAGCGTCGGCATAAAGTCTTCCAAAACGGCATAAGACGTATGACGTGATTTGAAACGCAAAACGTCATAAAGAAAAGACGAAGCCGATTTTTTCTGTTTGTCGAAAACGGACAGGTCAATGTTTGAGGCATTGTTCGCGCCGATGGTCAACCCTCCGGTTTCGTGGTCGCCCGTGACGACGATCAGGGTGTCGTTCGGATGCGCTTTGTAAAAGTCGTAAGCGACGGTGACGGCTTTGTCAAAAGCGTTCATTTCCTTAATCAAAGCGGCGGTGTCGTGCATATGCGCGGCAACGTCGATTTTTGCGCTTTCCGCGACGATGAAAAAGCTTTGTTTCGTTCCGAGCTTTGCAATGGCTTTTTCGACCATTTCAGCCAAATCGGGCGAATTTTTGCGAGCGTCCATGGCGAACGGAACGGCGTCATAAGTTACGGCGACTTTTCCTGAAGGATAGGAAATATTGTCTTTTGCGGGTTTAAAAATTTTATATCCGCCGCGTCTTAAGACGACATCCAGATCGTCTTTTTTAAAGGCTCTGGGGCGTTTAAATTTTGCTCCTGCCAATAAGGAAAGCGAGCTTTCGGGCAGCTGAGCGGCGATATCATAGTAAGAAAAGCGTTTTTTTGCCCGTGCATAAAACGCCGCGGGAGTAGCATCATCGACGCTGGCCGTTGTAACGACGGCGGTTTTAAAACCGTTTTGGGCGGCAAGATCAGTAATCAGGGGTAATTTTTCTTCGATTTCGGGCAATGTTGATACCATTCCGTTCGGGACATTTTGACCTGTCGCGAATGCCGAAGCTGTGGCGGCGGAATCGGGAATCAGAGAGCCAAGTGCTTTGGAAGCCATAATTCCCTGTACGGGGAACGAGCTTGCCAAAAGAGCGGAACCGTTTGCAATTTCCGTAATGCGGCGTTGAGCGAAAGAAGCGCCGTCTCCGATAAAGAAAAAAACATATTTCGGCGTAAGTTTTTCTTCTTTGCAGGCGTTTAAGAAAAACAAGGGTGCAAGACAGCAAAGGAGACACAAAATTTTTAAGGTTTTAGAGGGAAATTTTAACATGATTGTAATTTTTTTCCTTATAGAGTAGAGTCTTCAAGCGGCATTAGAAGGATTTATTGAGCGCTTGTCAAACAAAATCTAGGGTTTTCGCCCTGAACGGGACGGGATTATTGATGTATCGAAAGATAGTTTTTTTAGCGCTTTTATGTATGGCGGAACCGGCACTGGCATCGGACGATCCCTTTGATGTCGAAAAGGAAGTCGGTCCCCGTATCGAAGCAAAAGCATGTACGGCGGAATTGCCGGATAAGCCGCTGTCCCTTTCTGAAGTTATTGATGCGGCGTTATGTAACAATCCGTTGACACGGCAAAGCTATTTAAGCGCAATGGCGGCGGCGTCTCAGTACGGCGAAGCGAAATCGACATACCTGCCGACCATAGGTTTGTCTGCGGGCATCAATCATTCAAATACGAATTACCATCGTAACGAAGATACGAATTCTGCCGGAGCGGATGCATCGGTTTCTTTGGATTGGCTGTTGTTTGACTTCGGAGCCCGATCGGCGTCCGTCGAAATGATGAAGCAGGCATTGAATTATGCGTTGTCTTCTCGTTCGGACGTTTTAAAGACGTTGGTTTTCGACGTAACGAAAGCATACTATACGCTTTTGGCGGCGCAGCAGGGGTTCGAGAATTCCAAAGCAACGGTTGCTTCTGCAAAATCGGCATACGAAGCGGCGTCAAAACGCTATGAACTCGGTTTGGCGGCATACAGCGACGCATTACAGGCTAAAACGGCTTATGCACAGGCTCAGTTGTCCGAAGCTCAGGCAGAGGAAGCGCTGATTTTGGCTCAGGGCAAATTGGCGGTTTTGTTGAATTTCCCGCCGCAAAAAGGATTGGATTTATTGCCCGTGGCGTATTCCGACGCTCAGGAGGAAGAAGACGGCAAAGTCGAAGACATGCTTCAGATTGCTTTGGAAAAACGTTCCGACGTTATGGCAAAACGGGCAGAGTTAAAACAGGCTTTGGCGAACGTCGAGTATGAAAAAAAGCAAAATGCTCCGTCATTTTCGGTGTCGGCGGGGGTAACGGCGGGCGACGATTTAAAAGACAGGGGTGACCGCAATCTGAACACTCAAATCGGCTTGAGTATGACCGTTCCTTTGTTTACGGGTTTTAAAAACACGTACCGCATTACGCAAAGCCGGTATTTGGCGGACAAGACGGCGGAAGAATTAAAAAATTTGGAAAACGAAGTCCAAACGGACGTGTGGGATGCCTTTCAATCGTACAAGACGGCGCAAAAAAGCTATAAAATCAGCTTGGTGCTGTATGCCAGTGCGGAACAAAACGAAAAAGTCGCGATGGGGGCTTATAAAGCGGGAAAAGGCAGCATATTAAACGTTTTGGACGCCCAGTCGAAGCTGGCGGACGCCAGAACGTCAAAGAGCAACACGTTTTATGAAAAACTGATAGCCAAGAGCAATTTGATACGGTCGATGGGCTTAATCAATCCGTTTGAAGCGCAAAAGGAACTGTAAGAATGAAGAAGCTGTTTATATTCGGAATTATATTCGGGATGATTGCGGGCGGATTTTGGTGGTATCGCCAGAGATCGCAAAACGACAAACCGCATTACGAAGTCGTTCCCGTTGCGCGCGGCACGTTAAAGCTGGACGTTTCTGCCAGCGGGACGATTCAGCCGATTAACGTCGTCAGCGTGGGTACGCAGATTTCGGGCATAATCGAACGTGTTTACGTAGATTACAACTCTGTTGTCAAAAAAGGGGATTTACTGGCGGAAATCGACCGTTTTACGTTGGAACAGGAATTGAACGAAGCCAAGGCTCAGGCTCAGGATGCGAAATCGAAACGCAACAAAGCGCGGTTAGATGCCAAACGTTACAAAGAAATGTATGAAGCGAATTATATTTCGCGTTCTGAAATGGAACAGGCGGAAGTAGATGCCGTGACGGCGCAATCGGATTACGACAAAGCCAGAGCACAGGTAAAAAAAGCGGAACGGAATTTAGGGTATACGCGCATTACGTCGCCGGTTTCCGGGACGGTAACGTCGAAAGAGGTTGAGGAAGGGCAAACCGTAGCGGCAAGTTTTTCGACGCCGGAATTGTTTAAAATTGCGGAAGACCTGACCAAAATGCAAATTGAAACGGACATTTCGGAAGCCGACGTCGGTATGATCAAGCCCGGATTGAAGGTTGATTTTACGGTTGATACGTATCCTGCCGAAATTTTTCACGGGACTGTTTCTCAGGTTCGCCTGAACCCGACCGAAGAAGAAACCGTTGTCATGTACACGGTTATTATTGACATCAAGAATGATGACCTGAAGCTTTTGCCCGGGATGACGGCATATGTAGAGATTAAGGTTGATGAAAAGCCGAATGTTTTGCGATTGCCGAACATGGCGTTTCAATTTCGACCTGTTCGCGCGGACGGGAAAGCGGACACGCAGTTAAGAATGATGCGGGCGGATTTAAAGCCTGATGAAGCATTGGTTTTTATTTTGGAAAACGGCAAACCTGTTGCCAAGACGGTCAAGAAAGGGCTGACGAACGAGATGTTCACCGAAATTCTCAGCGGCGTACAGGAAGGCGAGCAGGCGGTTTTGGAAGATTTGACGGCACGTGTTCAGCCTAAGCGCAGAGGCCCGCCATGAGCGTCATAGAAATTAAGAACGTCTGTAAAACCTACTACATGGACGGCGGAATGAAGCAAAACGTCCTGAAGGGCGTGAATCTGACGGTTGATGAAGGTGAATTTGTTTCCATCATGGGACCGTCGGGATCCGGGAAATCGACGTTTATGAACATATTGGGCTGTCTGGATCGTCCGACTTCGGGGAAATATTTTTTGGGCGGCAAACAGGTTTCGGGAATGAACGATGATGAACTGGCGCACATTCGCAATCGAATGATCGGTTTTGTTTTTCAGGGGTTTAACCTGTTAATGCGTCGCACGTTGACGGACAATGTGGCATTGCCGCTGATTTACGACAACCGCATGACGAAAGAAGAAGAACAGGCCAGAGCCAAAGAAATGTTAAAGCTGGTCGGTCTGGGTCGTTTTGCGGATCGCTATCCCAATCAGATTTCGGGCGGCATGCAACAGCGCGTCGCAATCGCCCGAGCGCTGGTGAACAGCCCAGAAATGATTTTGGCGGACGAACCGACGGGGAATTTGGACAGCAAGACCAGCGATGAGATTATGTTGTTTTTCCAACAGCTGAATCGGGAACAGGGCATAACGATCGTTTTGGTAACGCATGAACCCGACGTAGCGCAGTACGCCAAACGTTTGGTCAGAATTGTCGACGGCAACATAGAATATGACGGCGATGTTCAAACCTATATGGAGCAGCAGAAATGATCAAAGCAATATTGCATGAAGCCTGCTTATCCATGACGGGGAACAAGCTCCGTTCGTTTTTGACGACGTTGGGGATTATTATCGGCGTTTGCGCGGTCGTGATGATGGTGGCGGCGGGGCAAACGGTGCAAAACATTATTCAGGAACGCTTTGTCGCGATGGGCAGTAATTTGCTGATTATTCGCTCTCAGCGTCTCAGAACGGCGGTCAGAAAATCCGAACCGATGACGTCGATTACGTTGGACGATGCTTTGGCACTGCGCCGTTTAAACGGGATAGACGTTGTTGCTCCCGTGTTAAGCGCGTCGGCTCAGGCTGTGAACGGGTCAAGAAACTGGCAGGTCAGCATATTGGGGACGACGCCGGATTATATGAAAACGGCGAACTGGGAATTGGAACGCGGCCGTATGCTTAACGAACAGGACATTCGTCGCGGCACCAGCAATGTGGTGATCGGACACGAAGTGATGACCGAACTTTTTCCTTATGAAGATGCTTTGGGACAAACGTTTCGCATTAAAAAACAGCCGTTCAAAATAGTCGGTATTTTAAAGGAAAAGGGGTCAAGTACGGGCGGTGCCAACCAAGACGCTTCGGTAATGATGCCGTTAAAGACGGTACAGCAACGCTTTAACCGATTTGCAAAGCTGAATGCCATTAACCATATGGCGGTTAAGTTTGTGGAAACGGAAGATTTAAACATTGTTGAACAGCGTATCACGCGTTTTTTACGCGCCCGTCATAAGTTAGGCGATGACGAACCCGACGATTTCAGGATACACAACATTGCGGAATTTGTTGAAAACATCAAGCTGATCGGGACTGTTTTGGCGATTTTGCTGGCGGCGATCGCGTCGATTTCTTTGGTTGTCGGTTCAATCGGCATTGTCAATATGATGTTGGTTTCGGTAACGGAACGCACGCGCGAAATCGGCATCAGAAAAGCTTTGGGAGCGCCGAACAACTGGATCATGCTTCAGTTTTTGTTTGAAGCGATTTTGATTTCAATGGTCGGCAGTATTATCGGGTTGGTTTTGGGGGTCGGATTGTCCCAATTGGGCGGATATATTTATGATACAAAGGTTCCGTTCAGTTTGTGGCCGGTTATTTTGTCCTTTACGGTGGCGATTGTCGTCGGCGTCGTATCAGGGGTTTTCCCGGCATATAAAGCAATGAAACTCGACCCGATTGAGGCGTTAAGATATCAATAAAAACAAAACGCACGAATCTGAAAAGCCCTCGAGATTTTTGGAACGAGGGCTTTTTTAGCGGTAAATGTGCCGACCGTTCCCGAAACAGGAAAATACGGTATTTTTTGTTTCTTTTCGGGGAATTTTATTTGAAAGAGCGTTAATTTTCTGCGACGGGAGTCTTTGTTTCGCGGGACGCGCACAGGTCCGGATTTTCAAGCCATTCTTTGGGAATAAAGCTTTTGTCGTCCGTTTCCGTTTTTTGAGAGCTTTTAATTTTTTGCACCAGTTCTTTCATTTGGTCAAAGCTGAGACGGCAACGGGTTTCTTTCGTGACTGCGGGCGTTTCTTTTTGAATGCCGTTAACGGTTGCTTTTACGGGCGGAAAAGAGGCTTTTTGCAGAAAATCGCAAAATCCTTCTTTTTGGGAACTGGGGGCGAATTTGATTCGCATTTCCATTCCGAAGATGCCGAATTCTTTTTCCATGGGCGAGCACGTTTCCAAAGCGGCAAGAATTTCGCTTTCAATATCTTTTTCTTTAACTTCGGTTGTGCAAATTTTCGGATCGGCGAACAGGGTTTGCCAAAAAATTTGTTTGGGCGTTCCCGAAACCGTAGACGTTCCGACGGAAACCTTTTGCCCGTTGACTTCGGCATATAAGGGTGTTTTTGTTTCCACCGTGACATTTTGGTCTTTGGCGGCGGCTTTTTTGAATTTTTCGTACGTGTCGCCGTCCATGGCGCACGTTGTCCGCGTTTCGGAAAAGTCTGTAATGTTAAGTGTTGAGAAAACGCATTTTCCGTCTTTTTTCCCGATGATTTCGTAGACGGTATTGACGTCTATTCCGAAGATTTTTCCGGAGGTTTCTTCCCGAAAAGCGGAGCAGTTTTCCAATTTGTTTTCGAAAGCTTCCGGCGGTACGAAAGCAAAAGCGTCGCCGGAAACGGATACGAAAGCCATAGGTATTCCGCACAGAACGGGAAGAAAACGATTTTTCATGTGTTACCTTGCCGAGAACAGTCCGGTAATTGTTGCGCTTGCAAGAGCCTTTTCTTTGATTGTTTTTTCGGCGATAACGGGATTTGTATCATTGTCCATATCAAGGCTTTCTACGCTTAAAGCATAGACGGTAAAGTTATAGCGATGCGTTCCCGAAGGGGGGCAGGGACCTCCGTAAGGTAAGATTCCGAAGCTGTTTTTAATTTCTTTCATGCCGTTAGCGGGTTTAACGCCTTCGGGCAAGCTGTTTTGACTTGCCGGGATATTGATCAGAAACCAATGGTACCATCCGTTTTGGACGGGAGCATCCGGATCGTGAGAAACGACGGCGAAGCTTTTGGTTCCTTCGGGGGCGTTGATCCAATGCAGTTCGGGCGAGACGTTTTCGCCCAATCCGGTGCATCTGCCGGAGTTATAGGCATATTTCAGGGGCATGGCTTCATTGTTTTTAAAGGAAGCGCTTTCAACGAAAAAGGAAGATTCTTGAGCCACGGCGACACCTCCGGCGAACAGAAAACAGCAGCATAAAGCAAAGAGTTTTTTAAGCATGGACTTTTCCCTCCGATTATTTGGTTATTTTATACGGAACAGGGAAAATAAAAAACGAAAAAAAGATTTTTTCACAAGCTCTGGCGACCCTAACGGGATTTGAACCCGTGTTACCGCCTTGAGAGGGCGATGTCCTAACCGTTAGACGATAGGGTCAATAGCGTCCGTTCATCTTTGTATAAAACGATCGCAAAAAATGGTCAATCCTTTTCCTGAAATATCCCGTTTTCCTTGACATTGTACCCTATTTCTCGCTTATAATACGCCGTTAAGGCGCAAAAAAAGAGGAGGCATCTTCATGGAATCGCTGAAACTGTTGTTTAAATCCTTTTATGATATTTCCCTGTTCCAAGAGTTTGTAATAAAAGGAAAAAAGTTGGGAATCGGCGCTTTTGTCTGGGTGGCTTTTATTGCTACCGTTTGTTTAAGCGTTTCCTTTTACGGCAAGGTTTCTGAAATTTCCTTTGATTTGTTCCGCCCGCTTGTCGCCGATTTGCCCGTATTGACAGTTACAGACGGTCAGGCCGTTGGTAACGTGATCGTTTCTAAAGACATCATGGGCAAAAATGATGATTTCTTCTTCGTCATTAATACATCGTCCGAACAGGCCGATTTCAAAGACTTGCCATCAAAAGGCATCTATGTTGCCAAAGGCGGATTTTTCGTTAAAAACGGGACGCAAATCCGCTCATTCGATTTTAAAGAAGTCTTGCCCAAAGGGACGACGGTCATAGATCAGACGTTTTTCGAAAATACGTTTAACATCGTCAAATCCTTTATTCTCAATATCTTTTTACCGATCTTCTTTATTTTCTTTTTCGTAGGATCTTTCTGGGGAGCGCTAAACCTTCTTCTTTTATTTCTGTTCTTCTCTTATGCGTTTTCACGCATCATGCATAGGACTTCGACTTTGGAACAAAGAGTGCGCATCGTCGTGCTTTCAATGTTGCCCGCCATGGTTCTGCGAATCCTTGCCGGTTGTTTCGGGCTGTTCTTTCCGTTCGCACTGTACGCCTTGATTTGCCTTGTTTATATGTTCACTTACTTTAAGCGCGCGGATAAAGAACCTCTCTCGTCGGATGCGGCTGAATAATGAACTCTTTTGCTCTTTTGTATCGGGTGTTTTTTGACCGCTCTTTGGCGGAAAAAATACTCGTTCAAACAAAGGGAAGCTGCTTTTCTGTTTTGGCAAAGCTGGCGTTTATCGCATCGTTTTTTTGGGCTCTCGGTGCTTACTTTACCGTCAGCCCCCTGACGGTCGACATTTTGGATCCGATTTTAAGCCAAAATCAGGAAATACGGGTCAATAACGGAATCGTTACAAAACCTGAAAACTACGAGTATTCCTATATCTCGCCGGATAAAGACTTTTTTTTCATTTTTAATACGACGCAATCAGAACTTTCTCTCAACGACCTGCCTCCCAAAGGAATATATATTTCCAAAGACAGACTCTTTCTGATCGGCGGGCATTTCGCCGGAAGCGTTCCGTTGTCAAAATTCTTGGACAGGTACGGAGATTTCTCCGTAACAAATACTCCAGAAGCCCATAAAATATTGGAAGGCTTTATTTCTTATCTGCATCGGACTTTCCCGGTTTTGGTGTTTGTTATTTTGGGAACGATGTTCTCGGCGGCGTTTTGTCTGTGTGCGTTCTTTTTTTCCGTCATGTCTTTCTTTATGACGCCGTTTTTCCGTTTGGATATGCCGTTCGATATGCGATTAAGACTGGGGACGATTTCATTTTTGCCCTTTGCCGTATTAAATTCTGTCGCCATGTTGGCGGGGATCGGGCTGACATTTATGATCGCAACGATCGTTACGGGAGTATATATGTTTTGCTTTTTAACGGAATACGCCCGTTTATCCCCCGTGACGGATTAGAATAATTCGTCAACGAACAAATAAACGGCTTCGGAAAATGTTTGAAAACTGCAGCTGACCTGAAAATCCAAGCGTTCCAAGATATGGTATTTCTGATCCATCGTATCGTAGACGAAGATTTCTTCCGAAGCTCTACCCAGCAACAATTTTCCTCTCATTTGCGGGACATTGGCATATTCGAGGTTTGCTTCGATCAATCCGGGCAGGGTATATCCCATGGTTTCCCGATCATTTGCCCGTGAACCGTAAAGTTCGATGCCGTTCCATACCAAGCCGTCGGTTTGTTTCAGCAATTCGATATAATCTTTCGGAATCATGGGGAAATGGTGGCTGGAAAGCATAGAAGCGACAAAGCGCAAAGACCTGTCGTCAACGGGCGGGAAAAAGACCGCGTCGTCTTTTTTCAAGGTTTCCAGAATCCGTTTCAGCATTTCAGGCATTTATCAGCGTCCCAAAGAATTTTTTTGTGCGATGATTTCAAAAGTGCTTTCCAGAAAGCCGGCATAGACGCTTCTGTCATGTTTGTCTTTTCCGCCCGAGGACACTTCAATAACGCCGGGGAAGTAGACTTTGCCTTTAGGAGCGGGGATGAACAAGCGTCTGGGTTTCATCCCTTGCGGCTGGTTGAGGATTTGCATATCCAAAAATTTATGGATATTGACGTGGTAGGGATGAGTTTGGATCAAGACAAGGTTTGAAAAATCGTTTGTGCCGCCGTAATCGAACGGTATTCTGATGTGAACGTTAAAGTTTTCGGGTGCTTTGCCTTTTTTGATTTTGGCGATGTCTTCTTCAAGCAACCCGGCGGCCATTAATTCGTTGACGTGGTGGTATCCGACATATTTTAAGAAATCGCGTCTGGCTCGTTTAAACGCTTTACGCAATTCCAGCCTCCAGCGCGGGTCGAGCATAACGTAATTTGCTTCGATCAAGTCCATATTTGGCAATTCCATTTGGGACATTTGCCATTCCCACATGGATCTGTCGCCGTTTTCTTCGGCGGGCATGGCGGCGCCGTTTTGTTGATAGGCTGCCATTGTCGGCATGCTTTGAGGTTGCTGAGGCATTTGCTGAGCCGGAGCATACGGCATGGGTTGAGGCGGCATCGGCGCGGGATAGGGTTGATACGGCTGAGGCATATAAGCCGGTTGAGGCGGCGGAATATTTCCCCATGACGTCATTGTATTCGGCTGGGGATAGGGCTGCGGTTGAGGATAAGGATAGGGCTGAGGCTGTTGTTGCATCGGCGGCTGAGTCGGATACGGCGAGCGCGGCGGCGGAATAGGCATATTCGGGTAAGCGGGCTGAGAAATATCCAGCGGATCCGGATACGCCGAAGCAGGAGCAGTCGGCGGCAGGGTTCTGAAAGATCTGGGGTCTCTGTAAATCGGGACGACACGGACGTCGCGGCGCACCGGGGTAACACCCTGGCTTTGCGCTTCAACGGCGGCCTCCTCTCTTGAACGTTTCGGAGGCGGAACCTTAGATCCCGACCAATCCCACATTTACAATACTCCTGTCAATGTTAGAGCCTTAGTCTCTGTCATTTTCTGTCGTATTCATCGTCAATAAAGTCTTCGTAATCGTCATCATCCAAATCTTCGTCGTCTTCATCCTCGTCATCGTCGTCATCATCGTAATCTTCATCATCCAAATCTTCGTCGTCCAGATCTTCGATATCGTATTCTTCGTCTTCCATATCGTTTAATTCGTCTTCGTCGACGTCATTTTCTTCGTCTGCGATATCGATCAACCCTTGCAAAGCACTGACGTCGGAATCTTCGCGTTGAGCGACGACCCAGTACGGCACGTTCGGCGACGCCGGAATTTGGCATTTCTTGGTCATTTCTTTATCCAAGAACCAACGCGGAGCATCGGCCATAATCGGGCGGTTCATATATCCTTGCATCAAAACGATTTGCTTTGTCGAGGGCAAGCTCAGCATTTGCGACGCACCGATAACGGCGGTTCCCTGCAATGATCTGGAAACGTTTTTGGAGAACGGAGTTGCTTGTTTCGACCAACCTTCCGTACGGGATGAAGAAGCGATTTCAACGGTTCTTGTCCCGATCATTTTTTCGAAACGCTGAGCCGTTTGTTCGTTGTTTTGCGACAATACGATTTTAGCCGCCGTCGTGGAAATAATGGTTTCCAGATCGTCTTTTCCGTATTGTCCCGAGATTTGGCCCAAATCTTGTCCGATCAGCAGGTAAGACACTTTTTGACCGCGTCCGACGGCGGGACCGTCTTTAACGGCGCCCAGTTTAGGCATTTGCGGGAATTCGTCGAGCACGAACAACGTGGGGAACGGACCTGTTTTCCCGCCGTCCGCCTGCGGGAAGTTCGGCGGGTTTGCAATTAAGAAGTTTGACATTAATTCGACGAACGTTCCCGTAATAATATTCAACGCGCGGGCATCGACTTGGTTCACTGACAAATAGACGGCGATAGATTTCATTTCGCCCGTGATGGGGTCTTTCATGCCGCGCAAATCGCGAAAGATGAAATCGCTCATTTTTGTTCTGGCGCGCACGGCGGAGTTTTTAAAGATACCGATACCCGTTAATGCTGTTGACAAAATAGAACCGCGTTCCTTATCCGGCGTTCCCGACAACTGGTTTAATTCGACGACGGCGCGGTGGGCATAGCCGTATTTTTTGCATTCGGCGACGGCTTGATCCAACATATCGCGCATCGGGTCTGCCAAAGCGGCCATTTGGTCGCCTTCTTCGGTACGTTTTTTAATATCGGCGGCCATTTGCATTTGAGCTTCGGTCAGCCAGTCCAGAATCATGGCGATGCAGGGTTCACCGCCGACCCAGTATTCCGGCAACATTTCCCACGTACCGATGGGGACGTAATTTTCAAGGGTTAACGTGCCGTTTCTTAAATTATCCAGAGCGCCGGCGGCATCGACGTCGGACATATCCAGATAATAACCTTCCAACACTTCGCGGTCTTTGTCGTCAAGGGCGCCTTCATAAAGTTTTCCGATGAAATAATCGTTTGCGCGGGCGCGTTCGCATTTTCCGACGACAAAGTGGATAAAGCCCGTCAAGGCGTTTCGACCTGTTTTTGCCCAGTGCGGGTCGGCGCCGCCTTTAGGTTCTTCGACCAGCACGGTCACCATACTGTCGACGTACATGTCGCGGGCGGGGCCCATCGGCGGCAGACACGAAGCGGATAAGGGGTTCCAGCTGGGGTAATAGATCCCTTTATCGGGTTCGTCTTCGGCACCCCAGTTAATGACGAACACGGGGCCGATAGTTTGGCGATAGCCTGTTGTTTTAAAGCACAGTTCGGGTTTCGGGTCATTAACGATAATGCTGATATTGTTTGATTCAAAGATGGTAGGCATAACGACGCCGACGGTTTTACCGGTTCCCGGAGGCGCCAACACCAGCACGGACAGCGTTTCGGGCAATCGGAGCAATTTTCCTTTCCAGCGACCCAGCACGATGATAAAGCCGTCGAACAACCCCATTTTTTTGATATCGGCATAAGTTGCGATGCGCCCGCTGCCGTGGATTTGAGAAATCCATTCGTGGGGGTTCATGATCAGCCCTGTTACCAGAATGACGAAAAAGGCAAAGAACGGCAGCATGGGCAGGTAAAGCGGGACGCTGAAGCCGCCGGTATAATTGTAGAGCTGTTTAATCCAGTTCCAATAGGTTGTTCCGAGCGCCAAAGGATCGAGAGCGATTTTTTTGATGAATTTCCAAACATATTCCAGAGTTGTTTGGCTGATACCTTTCCCGATCAGGACGGACATGGCGAAACAAGCCACGGAGAGGACGAAAAACGTTACGCAGGAAATGGCGACCGTTGCGATACACCAATTGACTGCGGCATCTCTTTCTGCCCATTCATCACCGCGTTTTGCCATTTTTTACCAGCTCCTTAATTCAAAACAAAGATATACCTTTTTAGTATAAAAGCAATCAGATGAAAATCCAAATATTTTCCTTATTTTTCGCGGTTAATATCCGCATTCGGAAGCATACAAAACATTACTTTTGCCTTGCGCCAGGAAAGGGGAGGATTTTCCCAAAAAGTCAGTTTATCATAACGGGAAAAATCAAGAATCCCCGCTTGTATTTTTTTGATTTCTTCGGCAGCTTGTTCATCGCTCAGATCGCGATAAAAACCTTTGATGTTTTGACAGGCTCGATTTCTGAGTTTGCGTTTATAAAAAGCTTGGATAAAAAAACCGTTGGCTTCTTTCGGCGTGCACAAGATAACTGCCAAACGGGTCTTTTTCGCCCATTCGTCATAAAAAGTTTCTTTCCCGAATATGGTAACGCCGTCGCCGACATAAAGCATCTTTAACGATGCCGAAATGTCTTCCGTATCGTCTTCGTTGAAAAATTCGTCTTCAAAAGCGTCGCGTTCCAGTTCGGGAGGCTCTTCACGGGAAGCATAAAATTCTTCATCCGTAAATCCGCGTTTGTTTTCTTTTATGTTGTGCAGCAATTCGGAAATAAAGTCTAAGCGGGCTCTTCTGCCGTTTTTAGAGTACGGCAGCGCGGGAACGAACAACAAAAACGACAAACACCCGAACGCCCCGAATACAACCGGCGCCGCCGGCAAAACCTGAGCCAGAAAATATCGAGACGACGCATGAAAGCCGTTTTCAAAAATATCATGGTACCATTGAGCGTACAGGGGCAGCAGAGAGAGCGGGGACAAAACGGACTGCTTTGCGAATTCGACTGCCGTTTTTATATTTTCCTCATTGATGCCGTTTAACAAGACATAGGTTAAGGCGAACGCCAAAACGGACAAAAGGAAAAAAGGAATAAAGACTTTTACAAAGAAATTTGCAATCAGCCGAAAAGCCAAAAATGTCAACTCTTTCAGCAAACGCAAAATATCTTTGAGTATTTTTTTGATTAAAGCCGACTTATCGAACCGGCGCACGCCAACCCCCTTTGTTTTTGTTCAGGATGCGCCTAAAAAGTAAAAAAAAGATTAGCTTAACACGGAAGAAACGTCGCGGAACAATCCGTCATCGGGGGGATCGACTCTGGATACCGCATCATTAACGGGTTTGATTTCCGCAGGTCCGCCGTCTTGGAATCGGCAAACCGAAACATGCAGTCCTTCCCATACTTCAAACATATCTTCGGCATTGATAATCGTGCCTTGTTTAACGACGACCATCGGTCTGACGTCAAGTCCTCTGGCTTTGCCGGTCAGCTTTGGCAACAAAGCGTCTCTGGCGTTCAGAATAACGCGGACGGGAGAAATTCTGTGGTTGCTTTCAGAGAACCATAACGGCTCTTCATCATTGAAACGTTCTTCGTCCGCCAACCAGTCGCCGGCTTCGGAATCGACCAGACACAAAAGCAAATGGTCGTCGGCGACACCGACATAATCAACGGTTTTCCCGGAAATTTTAACATCGGAAATAAGACGGTACCCGGCTTTGGAAAGAATCTCCGAAATGCTGCCGCCCGACGCCGAAGAAGAATGCGAAGGTGCAGGAGCCGGTCTGCTTTCCCGTTTCGGTTCGGGATTGGATTCGTGTTTTTCCGCATGATTGTGTTTTTTCGCATTATGTTTCGGAGCCTCTTCTTCAGGGGCTTTATCGATAGGTTTGATTTTTCCCGAACTGGCGCGTACGGCGGGCGGACGCGTTTGTTTATAGGATTTTTTTCGAGTCACTTTCGGTCGTGCGGAAGACTTTGCAGATTTTTTCTTTAAGCTTTTTAACAGCTTTATCGGGAACAAAAGAATCGCTTTGAACCAAGACACCCAAGAAATGGAACACAGAATTGTCCATCCGATGAACCACAGGGGGACAAGCATGAACAACGCAATGACGAAGCACCATTCCCGCGGTGTTTGAATGACCCATCCCTGCTGCCATTGATCCCAAATATAGATCCAATGAGCTTTAGCCAGGATGTCAAACCCCCACAATCCGACGGTCAATCTTCGATACCAGAACAAATATCCCGGAGTCCAAATGCAGGCGATGGTGAACAAACGCATCAAGGCGGCCAAGAATTTCATTTAGGATCTCCTGCTCTTTTTGCGTTTTTCAAAAATCACTTCCGGTCTCCATTAATGCCAGAATGGTATCCGCGACGGCATCGTTTATTTCCTGTGTGGAGGGCGATTGGGTTCGGATATAAGAGACTAAGGCGGCGACTTCGGGCAATTCGGAAGTTCGGCATGATCCCGTTCTGAGAACCGACATATCCCAGCTTTCCAATTTTTCGATCAGTTCTTTTGTATTTTCGATTTTCCCGTGATCCAAGACCAGGCATGCATTTACGGACAAAGAAGAATACTGGGGGAATTTTGAATAAAAGGTATCTCTCAGCTTGTTGCGAGCGTCCAGCAGGGGGCGCAAGGGCGAAGCCAAAGCGTCTTTTCCGTCTTTCCAAACGGGAATCTCTTCGTTTTCGCATACGGTCCATGAAGACCCGAGCTTTGGTCCTTCGGACATCAGGAAGATACTTTCGCCCGTAGCGGCGATTAAATTGGTATCATAAGAACCGATTTTCATTTCGCGAAAGATAAAAATGCCGCTTTTTTCCATTAATTCAGCCAAAGCAGACCATGCCTGCAAGGTTTGCAGTTTTTGGTCAGCGGCAGGTTCTTGGGCACTGCCTGACGTACCGGCAGAACTCGAAGCCCGTTCGGGTATCGGTTCTTCAAAAGTCCCGGCATTTTGTGACGGTTGTTGTTGATGCTGAGCCGGAGGTGTCTGTGTATGTGAGGTTTTTCCGCGTAGCTTATCGATTTTAGAAATTTTTTCTGCCGATATTTTGGGGACTTTATGAGTATTTTCGGCGGGCTGAGCTTTTTTTGCAGCCAAAGCGGCTTGTATATTTTCCGGACCTTTGGCAGCTTCAATTGATTTTTGAAGCAATTTTTCGGCTTTGCGTTTTTTCAGCAACGTCAAAGGGAACAGCAAGACGGCTTTCCAGGGCAGGATATATGTTAAGAACCATGCGATCAGCCACACGGGAATAACAGAGACAAGTCCTGCAAAAAACAACATTTCTCTGGGCGTATCCATCACCCATCCGGCATTCCACTTATTAATCAGGTAATGCCAATGGTTTTCTTTCAGGATATCGAAGCGCCAGCCGGCATAGAAGGCGAATTTGAATAAAAAGAAACAAACAGCGGCGCTGATCAGGCCGGAAAGCAAAAAGGCGGGTAAGGAAAGTTTCTTTTTCTTCACTTTATGCATCCCAAATTTTTACGGACATACAAAGCAGAATATACCAAATTTTTCAAAGATGCCAAACAAAACGCACAGTATAAATAAAGAAAGGGGGAATTTTTATTCCCCCTTTTGTTTTGCATTGATCTTTATCTGGATCCGCCCCGTCCTCTTGCCGGTGCCCGCATCGGCGTTCTGGTCGGTCTGGATTGTGTCGCGGAACGCTGTTTCGAAGACGACCGTCCGATTTGTTTTGCCTTATTGAGCAATTTGTTTCTTTTTGCCTCCAGAGATTTAGTCGTTCTGGAATTTGAAGCTTCTTTTTCTTTTATGGTTCTGGCTTTGGCTGTTGCCTGTTTTGACGATTTTCGCTTGGCGCCGATTTGTTTCGGAGCCATTGCCAAAGTCATCCCTTTGTTTTTATTTTCTTTCTTGGGTTGTTTTAAGGCGGTCGCCTGTTTATCCAAATCGATCAGCTTTTTATAATCGGCTTTTCCTTCTTTGGTGTTGCTATAGTTCGGATTTTGTTTTTCAGCGCCTGTAATTTTGTTTTCCAGGCGAACCTGTTGCTGTTTTACATCGTTCAAGACCAATTTATCGTACAGCTTTTTACCTTCGGGAGTTTTTCCGAAATCAGGATTTTGTTTTTCTCCTTCGGTAATTTTCTTTTCCAAACGTTTTTGCTGGCGGCGCAGATTTCTCAGTTCAGGATTTTTTTCTTTTGAGATTGCCTTCTTTTTGGGGCGTTCTGCTTTGTCTTTAGCTTTTGTTTCTTTATTTTTCTGATCTTTTTCCGCTTGTTTCGGGCGAACTTCCTTTGTTTCGTTTGTTTTTGCTTTTTCGTTTTGAACCGGACGTTGCTGATCATCCGGAGCTCTATATTTATCATCCAGCTTTTTCATCTGGTGATCGGTCAAAGAATATTTATCGCGCAAAGTTTCTTTTTCCGCTTTAGTCAGGCGCGGAGTCGGAATTTTTAAATCTTTGAATTCTTTTTTCAGTTCTTTTTTTGTCAGACAAACCGTTGTCTTAGTTCCGTCGGCTTCCGTACGTTCAACGGCGTACATTTTTTCCAAGGTATTGATTTTTCCGCGTCCGTCTTTTCCGAATTTCATTTGTCCGGTATTGCCGATTTCGGTCACTTTAACGCCGTCTTTATCGAGGATGACCTGGTTTTCGGACGGATCGTTTGACCGAAATTTATTTGCGGCGTCTGTCTGGCGTTCGTGAGCGATTTCGCGGAGCTCTTTTTTGTATTCTTTATGAGCAGAGTGCAGATCGCGCGCGAATTGGATGGGCATGCTCAGCCGTTGGAACAAAGGTTCAATGTTCCCTAAGGTCAAAAGAGGGGAATCAGCCAACAGTTGGCAAAAGAAATTTGCGACATCGGGAGCGGCACGGATACCAAAATTAAAAGGCTTTTTTTCCTTATCGCCGCTACGACCTTCTGAATCGAGTTCGCCTTCGAAAGTCCCTTCTTTTTCGGCGCCGTTTTCGATGGTATTTTCCATATCTTCGGCATTTTCGCGTTCGGGCGTTTTTTCGGCACCGTTTTCAATCGTGTTTTCCGCGTTCGGGGTGTCTTGGGCATCAGTCATGGCTTTTCTCCGTCCTCTAACCGTTTTATCTAATTATACAAAAGAAAAGCTTTTTTGTCCAGTTCTTAACAAAAGAATCATAAAGGCGTCAGATTTTGACCCGTTTAAGGAAAGAAGCCAGGCGTTTATTGACGGCGGAAGCTTCTTTGGGGCCGGCTTTGACCAGACCGAAGAATTTTTTGGGCAGCTTTTCCGTTTGAACCGGTGCAAAGAACAGCGGATTCGTCGTTAAAAGCTGATAAGCTTTTTCCGGTTCTTTTCTGGCAAAATTGAAATAATTTCGGATTAATTTTTCTGCATCTATCGGGAAATTTTCTTTTTTCAAGGCGTTAATGAATGCTTTTTGAATTTCAAGTTCTTCATTTTCGTTGTCTTGTATTTCTTCGATTAAATTTTCACGTTCTTCGCGCATTCTCCGGCTTTGAGCCTTTTTAAGCATGATTTCCATGTCTGCCATAACCAACAGATAAGAAACGACCAGCTGTTCGCCGATGGAAGAGTCTTCGGATTCTTCCATATATTCGATTTCTTCTTCGATCAGGTCGTCCAGAGGCAGATTTCTGTCCAGGATGTGTTGCATTTCGGGGATAAGGGGCAAGATGGTTGTCAAATCGTCCAAGATATCATCCATCATGCCTTCCTGAGCGTTTGAGCGCAGCTGTTTTTTAAAGATTTTTAAGTCGCGTTTTGTTTGCGGCAAATCAAAAGCAAAGGGAGGCAGGGAAACGAATTCTTCTTCATCCAGCAATTCTTCGGCGTAAAGGCGCACATAGACATAAAAAAGGAAAAAACGTTCTCTGGTGCTTTCGTGCGCCGTAATTTTGCTCAAAGGATTTTCCGGCAGGACATAATTCACCCATTCATCGTCTTTGGAACGTGTTCTTTTTGATCGTTGAGACGGCGTTGCCGTATTTGAAACGATGACGGGTTTCGGCTGTTTTTGCAAAGCTTGCGCGAACTCGGCTTCGGGTATTTTTTGCGGTGTCGGAACCGGTTTTTGTGCGGGTCGCACGGAGGCATGCGCGGCGGGGGGCTGGGGCGCGGGAACGGGAGTCGGCGCGGGAGCCGCGGGCTGAACCGGACGTTTTACCGGGACTTTAATGATTTTTTTTACGGGGATTTTTGTCAGGACGGTTTTCGGTGCCGGAGCCTCTTGCACTGGAGAAGGTGTCGGAGCTGAAGCCGGAGCAACGGGGCGTTTGACGGGCACCTTGATTCTTTTGACGAGGACAGGCTTTTTCGGGGCGTTTGAAGCCGGTACGGATGAAATCGGTTTTTTTTCCATAATGCGCGATGCTTCCGAGAAATTATTTCAAGCTTTAGGATATAATAAAGGCGGCGGTTGTGTCAAAAAACTTTTTACGGAGGAAAATTCTTTTTTACAAAGGGTTTACGAATGTACAAACGGGTTTTTAAAAAATCAAAAAAGTGTCACAATCAAAGGACGGATTTTGTATTATAGTGTAAGAATGCTAGAGTGCCATGAGTGAAAGCAGGACAACTGCTTTGGAAGCTGCAGAAAGGATAGAGCCATGATAAAATCTGGAAAAGGCGTCTTGGTAAAACTTTTTTTAATACTTTTTGCGGCGTTTTTTGTTTCGGGCATATGTTCGTCGGAAGCCTTTGCGGAAGATCAATATAACACCAAATGTACGCGCAGCCTGAATGATTTTCAGGGTGAAGCCAAGAACTTTACATGGTGGAAAGAGCCGTTTCAGGTGGTATCTCAAGCGACGATTTCTGTAGGCGAAACGACTTTTAATACTGTGGCACCCGGCGCGATAAAGTTAATGACCGTCGGCTTTTTGCTTTGGCTTGTCATTTTTATGATGAAGAATTTGTCGTCGTTAAAAGAAGTTGATCCCATGGAAATGCTGACAAAAGTCGGCGGGATGATGTTTAAGACCGGATTTGCATACTGTATGCTTATTGATTCCAACTTCTTTTTTGGGACGTTTGTTTCTCCGATTACGGCGACGGCGGCGGGTTTTGTCGGCGTCGGCGGCGGCGCAGGCGGCGGATTGCAGTCTGTGGTGTCTCCGTTGGAAGCTTTGATGAATACGATGCATCAAACGATAGCGGCGGGCGTCGGCATAGGAAACTATGCTCAATGTTTGTCTTGGTGGAAAGTTATCGGCGGTCCCATCCCGAACTTTTTTGAAAATGACGAGCATGACGGATATCCGGAACCTGAAGTTTATGCGGCAGGTTGCGTCGTGTGGTTGGGATGCTGGATTCTTTTAATCGTATTCCCGTTTTATTTGTTTGATGCGATGTTCCGTTTGGGTGTGACGGCGGCGCTTTGCCCGTTGTTTATCGTTGCATGGGTTTTCCCGATTACGGTTGATTTTGCGAAGAAAGGGCTTAATTCCGTTTTAAATGTGGCGTTCTTGTTTATTTGCCTGAAAATAATTTTGGATTTGGACGTTGAATTGCTTTTGGGAGCTTCCGGTATGCGTTCAAATCTTGTGGGAGATAAACGGGCGTTTATGGAAAATATTCGAGAAGGCAATAATTTGGTTTTAGCCTTCGTATGCGTCTTTTATGCGATTTTGTTCACGCTTCAGGCGGGAGAGCTTGCGAACTATTTTTCGGATACAAACTTCGAAAATAATACGGCATGGCAAGCGACTCAGTACGCCGGTCAGACTGTAGGAAAGACGGCAAAAGCCGGAGGCGAACTGGCAGGTTGGGGCGGTCGTAAGATTCGTCAGGGCGTTGATCGCGCTGCGGCCAGAACGGTTGAGCGCGGGCGTCAGGCGCGTGAAAAGGATCCGACGGCGAAGCCGACGATAAGAGAAAAAGCGGCAGCCCGTTATTTGCGCTCGCGCGGTTTTATGGACAGCAAGGGGCGCTATAAAGACGGTATGGAAGGTTTGCTGACGAACGGCGTGCGTCGTGCGGCGAAACGTGTTGCTTACCGCGGCTTAGGACAGACTATGGATCAAACAGGATTGACGACGGCAATGGATAAACTCCATTTGGGCGGTTCGAGAGTTAGGTCGTGGTTGCAGGAAAAAGAAGATAAAAAGCGTAATTTAATTGAGGATGTACCTGATGACGTATGGTCGCCAAGAAAATAACGAAAGGAGAAAAAGGGTAAGATAGACTGGCAGGTTGTCGTTCAGATTTCGGAGATTTTTTAATGAAAACGGCTTGGAATAATATAAGAGAAATGCTGGACATGAAAATGTTTTTGCGCGTTTTCATGATTATTCTGAGCGTATGTATGTTATCTGCATGCGAGGATGAAACTCCGGAATGTGATATCGGTTCAATTCAGGCGGCGGCGAAAGAATGTTGGTCATGCCCAGTTTTTGAAAAATTTTTCCAGACGGCGACGACGGTATATAATCGCGTCCAATCAACGTCGGCACCGACGGCATATACCGTTATTGCGGTAGGTTTTGCATTATGGCTTGCGATCCGAATTATGCGCCAGATTGCATCGTTAAAAGAACTTGATATTTATTCTTTTTGGAATGATTTGGCCGTTCGGGCATTTTGGGCGGCGATGTGTGCGGCATTAACTTCCAATATCACACAGGTAACCAATGACCTGATTTTCCCCGTTTGGAGCGGTTTTATTGATTTCGGCATTATGGTTGTCGGCAAGCTTCCGATGGAAGGCGGCGGCGTTTCGTGCGGGACGGGCGATCCCGCAACGGGAATGTCGTGTTTGGTTGCGGCGATACATACGAAATTGGCCGAAGGTCGTGAAATGGGCTATGTTTTAATGACCTGCAATACGGAATCCTTGATATTGAACATGTACGGGGCGGGGATTTATATCGTTTCGCTGATTCTTGGAGCTCTTTTCCCCATATTTATGTTGGACGGGGTATTCCGTTTTGCAATTGTTATGGCATTGATGCCGCTATGGATTTGCGCATTCTGTTTCCCGATAAGCCGCAAGCTGGCATCAAAAGCGTGGAACGCTTTTTTGGGAGTATGTCTCCAAGGTGCGGTGATGGCTGTGTTTGCGGCATTATGCGTATGGTGTCTGCAGGCATTTATTGCTCATAAATTTCCGGCGATAAAAAATGCGATGGCACTGGCGTCGGATGTAAATGTTGCGCAACAGGTGTCAAACGGTCCCGGTATTGTCATTTTTATATTCATAGCATTTTTCCTGTTGTTATTCGGTAAAGTCTTGATGAATTTGCTTGCCATGAACTTCTGTGACGGCGGCGGTGGCGGCAGTGCGACGATGGGTAGTGCGGTGAATTATATGAAAAGCTTTGCGTTAAAAGCCGGTTCCGTCGTTGCCGGAAGCGTGGCAAAGCGCCGCAATAAAAATATGGCACGCGAATATGAACAGATGCGCCAGAACGGCGGCGCGAAAACCAAAGAACAGGCGAAGCGTGCCGCAAAGCTGGAACGTAAGATGCTCAAGAACGGCATGATGGAAATGGATCAAAACGGAAAGATGCATACGACTGCTAAGTATGCCAATACATTGAAGAATTCTTTGGGACGAGACGCTGCTCGCGCTGTTTACAGGGCTGCCGGCGGCAAAGGGGATGCATTTAAAGACTGGTCAATTGATCATAAACCGGATGCCGGAATACAAAATATACACGGAAAGGAGATTTAGTTAGCGACGAATGTCCGTACTGAAACACTATATTGTTTTTGGTTTGTTGTTTTGGTTGGCGTTTTCCGGCCGGCTAGGTTTTTTGGCTGACGGTGACAAGTTTTTGAAAACGGTAATTTGGCTTATAGTCTTTCTTTTTTTGATAGCTGTCGGAATGACGGTGTATGTTATTTGGCAAAGAAAAAGAAAGGGAAGGCGTAACGGGGGTCACTCTCCACTACTATGAAAGGCATTGAAATGATGCGTCATTTAACATTCAGAGGAGCGGTAGCGATAGGGCTTTTAGTCCTGTTAGGGAATCTTTTTACGCCTGCTCCCGCCAATGCCGGTTTATGGGATACCATCACGGATGCTGTCAGCGATGTTGTTGATGCCGTAGAGAGTGTTGTGGAGGAAGTCGTTGAAACGGTTCAAGAAGTCGCCGAAGAAGTCGTTGAGACGGTTAAAGAGGTTATAGACAGCATTAAAGTTGCTTTGGTCGGCGGCGTTACGCACGGGCGTATCGAACAATGCCCGCTACTTTCCGAGATAACGGATTACGACGAATGTTGGACCTGTACGGTCTTTATGATGTTTTTTGATGCCTCGAATTCATTGGCAGGACATGTTGCTTCGGTATTGGAAGGTCCTGCTGTTACGTTTATGTGGGCGATGTTTTTGGTTTGGCTTGCTTTTAATACGGCGGTTTTTTTCAGTTCGGTTGCCGATGCGCCGGATTTGGGCGAGTTTGCCACAAAAGTCGGCGGGATGATTTTCAAAATATTGTTTGCAACGGTATTTTTGCAAGGCGGAGCCTCAATGGCGTTTGATTATTTTATCAGCCCCGTAATTACGGATGCGTCGCAGTTGGCGAATCAGTTGGTTACAGAGTCGACGGAATGCGGTGGCGATACGATTATCAGCGGCGGTTCGTCGAAAACGGCGATGTCGAATGAAACGCGGGAATCCATGCGTTGCATGATCGGCGGATTGGGAGGCGGGTTGCGCGAAGCTCAAAAGATGGCGCAATCTTTGCGTTGCGGAGCGGGATATTGGTATACCATGCCCATAATTCTGAGCTTTTTGGGGTGGGAATATACGCCGAACCCGATGATGTGGGCTTTGGGATGCATGCTTGGAGGATTCTTCTGGGTGATCGCTTTGATATTCCCGATGGTTCTGATGGATGCCGTGTTCCGTATAGGGTTGATGGTCGGCATGGTTCCGATGTGGGTCGTCGCTTGGGTGTTTCCTGCGTCAAGAGGATATTCCAAGACAGCATTTTTCATTGTGTTGCACTCATGTCTTTTATTCGTTGTGATGGCACTTGTTATGAATATGTGCATGAAAATGATAATGATTTCTTTAACGAATATGGGACCTGAATTTATTTCGAAAATGCAGGAAGGAGCCTATGTTGACGCGTATGAAAGCATTGAAAGCGGGGCAGAGTTTTATAAGATCTTTATTTTGATGGCCATTTGTTTCTTTGGGATTTTGATGCCTCCGAAAGCGGAAAAAATAACGTCTCAAATTTCAGGGACGAAATTCCCGCCAAGCGTTGGTATGGAAGCTTTGGAAATGATGGTCAATCTTGTATTGGACATTATTATATTGATTTTGGTCATTATTACGATCGGTTGCGGGGTGATTTTGTATGCAGCCCGTCTTGCTCAGTTTGTTCACAAGTCGAATAAGGCAATCCGAACGATGCGCAGAATTATGAAAGCGGCGGAACAGACCAGAAAACGGGCGAAACGTCTTCAACGAGCCGCGAAGAATGCAAAGTTTAGTGTCAGTATGCTCGGATAAGGAGCAAAACAACATAAAGCCCCGCTTTTATGCGGGGTTTTTTGTTTTTTTCGAAACAAAGGCTGTGATATACTTACAAATATCCGGCGAAAGCTTTAACATAAAACGGATTGTATTTTTTTTTCAAAGCCTATATAAATAAGGCTGTAAGTAAAGGAAGGCTTTTTAGCTGAAGGAACGGGAAAAGAATGGAAGAGATTATCTTTCCGAATCAGATTCGCATGTATCGGCGCGTCCGAGGGCGGTCTATGCAAGAGCTGGCAGATTTTTTAGGCGTGAGTTTGTCTGCTGTCAGCAAGATTGAAAAAGGGTATCGCCGCATAGATCAGGAACAGTTGGTGCGTATTGCCGAATTTCTGGATTGTCCGTTGCAGGAAATTTTTGTGAACGAAGCCAGTTCTCAGCCGGACGTTGTACAGGCGTGGCGCCGTGAACAGGAACGTCGCAACCGTGTGAACGAACGCAGCGGTTTGAAGATGTTGGGCGCCGGGTTGCGTTATATTCGCGGGCAAAAGAATCTGACTTTGTCGGACATTGCCGACGGTGCGGAATTGACATTGTCGGTGTACCATCGTATCGAGATGGGGCAACGCGAAGTTTCGGAAGACGAGTTTTCCCGTATTGCTCGTGCTTTGGGCTACACGAACGAAGAACTGCAAAAGCAGATTTACGATTTGGACAAGGCCGGTGCTTTGGAAGAATTTATTCAGCGTAACGATGCCCGTTATCGTGCGGTGTCCGGAACGAAAGGCGGCTATCCCGAATTACCGGTTTCCAAAGGAACATTAAAACAGGAAAGCCGTGATGTCGTATTGCCGATTTACGGTCAGCCCGGAGAAAACGGGACGGTTATTATTGATCGCCAGTCTTCTTTGGGGACGGTTTCCTGTTCGGCGTCCGTTGTTAATCCGTTGTCTTCGTATGCCGTATCGCTTTGCACGCGCCGATTGGGAAATTTGTTGCCGGCACGTTCGGTTTTAATTGTTGATCCGACAAAGATGGTCGGTTTAGGCGATATAGCGCTGATGTATTTGAACGAGACGGAAGTTCGTTTAATCAGCGTTCGCGAAGACATTGACGGCAGTTTGTTCGGTGTTATGTGGAATCCCGAAGAAAAAGTCACGATTCCCGAAGACAAAGTGTCGACGTTGCACAGGGTTGTTCAGATTACGTTTCCGTAAGATTTTTGATTTATGGGAATAAAAGCGCGGCAGATTAAAGATATATTAATCTGCCGCGCTGTAGTATTATAAAGAATCTGTCTGAGGGAAGCCCGAGTGGAGAAACGATGAGTCCGCCAAAAGAATCCAGCGCTAAAAAATGGAAGCCGAAGTTTCCCGGTGCGGCGACGGATTCGGAAGAAGATCCGTATGTAACGGCGCAACGTTTTATCAACGTTTATCGACAGCTTCATGTTCTAAGGGAAGATCTGGTCAACCGCTATAACGAAATGCTGTTGGCGATAGACGCGGACACGCGTACGACGTTGACGGATATTCCCGGCGGGAACGATGTCCGTAATTATTTGGAATATCTGGAACAACAGAAGTACGGCGAAGACTATCATGCCGAATCGGATGAAGACATAGAAGTTTCCAGAGAAGAAAAAGCCAAAGCCAAAGCGATTGCGGATGCGATGGCGGCGGCTCAGGAAAAGATGAACCAGAATCAGGCACAGATTTTGGCTCAGGCGCAGGAAGAATCGCGCAAGAACATGGAAATGCTTGCCCGCACGCTGAACGAGGCAAAGCAAAATCCGACCAATAAAGCCGATGTCGCGGCGATAACGCAGGCTTTAAAAGAAGCCAAAGAAGAATATCGTCAGTTTTCTCAACAATTGGAAGGAACGTCCGAAGAGGTAACGGATGTTTCTTCAAAATTAAGGGCTCAATATGAACAGGCTCAGTCGGCGCCTGTTCAAGCGGCACCTGTTCAAGCGGCGCCCCAACCGATGATGCCGGGGCAACCGATGATGTCTCCGGAACAGCAGGCGGCTGTTCAAATGCCGTCATATTTGCCTCAAAATTATTTACCGCAACAGTATTTTCAACCTCAGCCGCCGGATCAGTCGGATAAGATTTCCGAATTGATATCGGCATTGACGGAGGCTCAGGTCAAATCGGCGGAGATGCAGGCGAAAGCCTTGAGTGATGCCCAGCTCAGATCGGCAGAGGTGCAGGCGAAGGCTCAGGCGGATTCATTGGCCAAGATTTTGGCGCAAAGTCAGGAAATGACGGCACGCGCGATGTCGGAGGCTTTTGCCAAATCGCAACAGAGCGCCGCCGAAATTCAAGGGCAAATGATTGCCAAGGCAATTGCCGAATCTCAAAAGAACGCGAACGAAACGTTATTGGCGCTGTTTTCGTCGGTGCAAACGGATGCTTTGGCGGCACAGGCAAAGGCTGTTGCGGAAGCAATGGCGCAATCGCAAAGCACGGTTTTGTCCGAAACGATGGGGCAAATTCTTTCGAAACAGGAAGAACAGCAGCGCCAACAGGCCGAATTTGCGGCGGAAACCCTGTCGAAACAGACGAAAGCCGTTGCGGAAGCGATGGTTCAATCTCAGAGCACGTCGTTTTCCGAAGCCGTGGATTTGCTGAACAAGCGCCAAGCGGAACAGACGTCGGCTTTGGCGACGGTTTTGGCGGAAAATCAGGCAAAAACTCAGGAAGCGCTGCAAGCCAAAGCCGAAGAGGAAAAGAAAGAAAAAGCCAACGAATTGCCTCCGGAATATATGGGGCAGGCGGATTCTTATTCTTACGATATTTCTCATACGCCGGATGCTGCCGAAACGACGTACGATTATTACAGCAGTGCGTATTCCACAGGGTATGAAGAAGGATACGATTCTTCGGGATGGGAAGATCCTTATGCCGGTTACGGGGAAGAAACCGAAGGCTGGACGTACGGAGATTATGACGGTTACGACGGAAACTATCCCGATTATCAGGAAGTCGCATATCCCGAAGGGGAACAGACACAATCCGAAGATTCCTCTTCTGACGCTTCGGCGGTCGGCGAAGCCGAAGCTCAAGACGGGCAAGAGGCATCTTATGAACAACGGGAACAGCCGGATCAGGATTCCGCGCCTCAATATGCTTCCGAAGATCATGCTCAAGAACAGTATGCGTCGGATCAATATGCCGATGAACAATACGCCGAAGCGCAACAGGCGGATCAGTATGATACTGCGGCAGATCAATATTACGAAGACTATGGCGAAGAAGCTTACGGCGACGAAACGGCTTCGGATGTTTCTGAGGAAAGCGGGGCGTATGAAGAGTCTTCCGCAGATGAAAACGCTTATGAATACGGGGTTTCTGATCTTGAAGACACTTCGGAAGAAGCCGCTTCACAACCGTCTCGTTCTGCCCGCCGCGGTCCTCAAATGGATTTGTCGGAATGGAGCGCTCATGTTGACGAAGCGTTGGCAGAAACCGTTTCTCGTACGCGGCAAACCGAAGCGGAAGCCGGCTACGATTATGATGACAACTGGGGTTACGGCTACGCGGAAGCTTCCGGAGAGCAAATCGAGTATGCTCCGTCGGAGGACGGCGAAACATATAATTATCAAGACACCGAAGGCTATGAGGGCGGCGATTATTACGGAGCTGAAGGCGAACAAGGCATTTACGGTTACGTTGCCGCAAATTACGGGGGATATTATTACACGGGTGAAGACGGCGAACAATATTACTATGACCCGTCTTCCGACGAGAATGCCGAACGTCCCGTTTCGGCGGACGGCTATTATGCGGATGCGAACGGCAATCCTTATTATTTGGATGAAGAAGGCAATCCCGTTTATTACGATCCGAACAGCGTTCAGACATATGTGGATGAAGAAGGCAATTCTTATTATTTGGACGAAAACGGCAATCCCGTTTATTACGATCCGAACAGCGTTCAGACATATGTGGATGAAGAAGGGAATTATTACTATTTAGACGAAGACGGTAACGCAGTTTATTATAATCCTGCAGATACCGGTGAAACGGGGCAAGAAGTTTCCGATATACCTTCTGATGCTGCGACGGTGTCTGAGGAACCGTCGGCACCCGAGAAAACTGAAGCACTTTCGGAAGAATCGGAAACGGCGGAAGCCAAAGGGGCGCAAGAAACAACGGCTTCTGCGGAAGAAGGAGAAATTCCCGAATCCTATACGGACGAACAGGGCAACCCGTATTATTTGGACGAGAA
>ULRP01069021.1_pt1 | contig 78477 bp, 69 predicted proteins | sample 1955521 | NCBI WGS metagenome assembly ULRP01 (sample SAMEA4835685, study PRJEB28245) | human gut metagenome | biome: gut microbiome; material: fecal sample | place: Denmark | collected 2008
ATCAAACTACTGGAACAATTGATTACTTACCTATATAATGTGTTTATAATATACCGACAAGACAAAGGGGAGGAGGTAGAAAGACATGAATAATTTCGACTTTTTAAGGGATGAACCAAGATTTGCCGCATTTGCTGGGGTTGCAATATCGGCTGAGAGAATAATTCTTATAGATCCTGATATGTGTATACTCAATTGCCGCAGGGCTATGGAGTTTGCAATAAAATGGATTTATTCAGTTGAGACTTCACTTGAAACGCCGTATCAGGATAATCTTCACAGTTTATTGAATTCAGAGGACTTCAGAGATTATGTGGGAAATGACCTGTGGAGACGATTGGATTATATACGAAGAAAAGGCAACAGTGTGGCTCACAATAACAGGCGCCAGGGATTTGACGAGGCTATGCTTTGCCTGGAAAATCTGCATATATTTATGGACTTTATTTCATGTTGTTATGTACGGGGATATGAGCAGAGAGAATTTGATAGAAATGCCATATTGAACAGACGTGAAAATGCCAAGAAATCTAGGGAGAATGCTGAGAATGCAAAGAGCCAGCTCAAAGAACAGGAAGAGTTGATTCGTCAGAATCAGGAAGAGATTGAAAGACATAAGATAGATCTAAAGACATTGGCTGAGGAAAATGCAGATCTCAAGGAGAAGTTATCTGCACGCAGTCAGGTACAGAGGAAGCGTTATAAGCAGCATCCGCTTGATATATCTGAGTTCGAGACAAGGAAACTCTATATAGATGCTATGCTTGAGGACGCAGGATGGGTACAGGGATCAGACTGGATCGATGAAGTTGAAGTTGATGGTGTTCCTAGCAGGTCAGGAAATGGACGGGTGGACTATGTGCTTTATGATGATACACAGAGACCACTTGCTATTATAGAGGCGAAGAAGACATGTGTCGGAGTTGAGGCAGGCAGATATCAGGCGAAGGAGTATGCTGACAGCATTGAGAGAAAGTATGGCAGAAGACCTGTTATCTTCCTTACAAATGGGTTTGAGACACATATTATTGATGGACAATATCCAGAGAGAAAGTGTTCGTGCATTTACTCCAAGAGGGATCTGGAGAAGTGGTTTAATCTGAGGTCCATGAGGACAAGTCTCAGAAATGTAACAGTGGATAAGGCAATTGCCGGACGTTATTACCAGGAAGCGGCAATAAAAGCCGTGTGCGATGCATTTGATCAGAAGAACAGAAGAAAAGCATTACTTGTCATGGCTACAGGTTCTGGTAAGACACGAACGGTGATAGCACTTTGTAAGATACTGATAAATGCCGGATGGGTGAAGAATATTCTATTTCTGGCAGATAGAAATTCACTTGTCACGCAGGCTAAGCGTAGTTTTGTGAATATGCTACCTGATTTGTCCTGCACGAATCTGGTGGAGGAGAAGAATAATTATAATGCAAGATGTGTATTTTCCACATACCAGACCATGATCGGATGCGTTGACAGTGCGAGTGACAAGGATGGAAGAATATTTACCTGTGGACATTTTGATCTTATCATATGTGATGAGGCGCACAGGTCAATATATAACAAGTATAAAGATATATTCACTTATTTTGATGCACCGCTTGTGGGACTTACGGCGACACCGAAGGATGAAGTGGACAAGAATACTTATGATGTATTTGAACTTGCAAATGGAGTTCCTACATATGGCTATGATCTTGCACAGGCTGTTGAGGATGAATATCTTGTTGATTATATGACAATTGAGAGCAAGGTAAAGTTCCTTGATGAGGGAATTGTATATGAAGAACTTTCGGACGCAGATAAGGAAGAGTATGAGAAAACATTTGTGACAGAGTCTGGGGATGTACCGGATAAGATAGAGTCCGCTGCGCTTAATTCCTGGTTATTCAACAAGGATACAATAAGAAAAGTCTTACGTGTATCTATGGATAAGGGAATCAAGATAGATTACGGGCAGAAGATAGGAAAAACAATAATATTTGCAAAGAATCATACTCACGCAGAGAAGATATTTGAGGTTTTCAATGAGGAATATCCGCATCTTGTTGGGTACGCGGAAGTTATAGATAATCAGACAAAATTTGCGCAGAAAGCAATAGATGATTTTTCGGATCCTAAGAAACTGCCGCAGATAGCCATATCAGTTGACATGCTTGATACGGGAATAGATGTTCCAGAGATACTCAATCTGGTATTTTTCAAGAAGGTAATGAGTAAGGCAAAATTCTGGCAGATGATAGGAAGGGGAACCAGACTTTGCGAAGGACTGCTGGACGGCAAAGATAAAAAATTGTTCTATATATTTGATTTCTGTAGTAACTTTGAGTTCTTCAGGGTAAAGAAAAAGGGCAAAGAGGCTGTAAATGTGATGCCTATACAGGGTGCGATATTCCAGAGAAGATTTGAGATAGCGTATAAGCTGCAGTCACTTACTGATAGGGACGACAGGGTGAATTTCTTCTTGGAAAAACTGATATCTGACATGAGCAGTGAAGTGCAGAGATTGTCGAGGGATAACAGGGATAATTTTATAGTAAAGCAGCATCTGAGATATCTGGATAAATACTCGGATGAAGTAAACTACCAGAGTATAACGTTCCCTGATGTCAATGTCGTAAAGGAAGAAGTATCGCCTTATATTATGGCAGATGGTGATGAGCCGAGTGCTTTGAGATTTGATGCGCTTATATATGGCTTGGAGCTTGCACATGTGGTGGGAAAGAATGACGAGAGAGCAAAGAGAGATCTTATAAAAAGGGCTAATGCACTTTCAAGACTTATAGGAAAACATATTGATGAGATTGATCGCAGAAAAGAAATCATAGATAAAGTATTGTCGGATAGCTATGTAGATGGTGCTGGAATTATAGAGTTCGAAGAGATAAGGACAGGACTTAGGGATATCATGAGCTTTATAAAAAGCACAGTACAAACATACGACACTAACTTTGATGATGATATCCTATCTACTGACTGGCATGAATCAGAACTTGAGAACGATGATCTGAAGAATTATAAAGCAAAGGCTGAATTCTATATAAAACAGCATCAGGATAATATTGTAATTGCAAAACTCAAGACAAATAAGCCCCTTACTACTGGGGATGTGAAGGCACTTGAGGATATCCTTTGGAATGAGATTGGAACGAGAAAGGATTATGAGGGTGAGATCGGTGACAAGCCTCTTGGTGAATTTGTCCGTGAGATAGTAGGGCTTGATATGAACGCTGCAAAGGAGGCGTTTAGTGAATATCTGAATGAAACAAATTATGACAGCAGGCAGATATACTTTGTCAATCAGATAGTTGAGTATGTGGTACACAATGGAATGATAAAGGATATGTCAGTGCTGATGGAGTCGCCATTTACAGACAGGGGAAGTATAACGGATATATTTAACGCGTCTGTATGGATGGGCATAAAGAAAGTAATAGATCAGATAAATGCAAATGCTAATGTGGCTTAGCAGACACTATTATTCAATATATGCAATTTTTGCACAAGTTGAACATTTATTTCAGTATGTGCAATTTCTGCACAATGTGAATATACATATAACAAGATTTCGGGGGAATCACATGACTTTATACATGAACATAAAACAGCTCGGCAAGCGGAAGAACACAGTGCACAAGGTCCCGTTTGAATACGCAAATGTACCGGGCACACTTAGAGAACTCATAACAGAGACAGTAAAGATCTGCGTGGCACAGTACATATCCCGCATGGATCGCGGCGATGCAGTGCTGACAGATGAACAGATCGATGATATGGGAAGAATAGGAAAGATAGCGTTCGGGATCGTCTATGGGGAGAAGAAACCGGATGTGGATGAAGCAGTGAAGACAGCCATTCAAGGATTTGAGGATGGGCTGTTCAGAGTGTTCCGCGGTATGGATGAATTAACGGAGCTGGACAGGGAAGAGAAGTTTAACGAAGGGGATGAGATCACATTTATCCGCCTCACAATGCTGGCGGGCAGAATGTGGTAGAACATAAAGAAAGGGGTTACAATGGCGGTGGACAAGAAGACAAGGTTTGAGCTTGAGGAGCAGAAGAAGATCGCAGATGAAGTGAGAGAGGCATTTGACGAGAATTCCACGAAGCTCAGAAAGAGCTACAGTGCGGATGCGCAGAAGCTTCTTAAGGAGATGGATAATTACTATGGAGATGTAAAAGAGTCAACGATCGGCAAGAGACTTGAGACATTTCTTGAGAATGAAAAGAATGTTCCTTCTGAATTCTTCAGGAGGGAGCTGAAGCATTTGCCAGGGTGGGTGCCGGATCATCTGATGGAGGATTTCTACACTTCTATAGACAGCATAATCAAGTGGCAGACAAGCCAATATTATTACAGAAGAACCATGCGTACGAAGAGGTATGGGGCATTTCTTGACAGATATTTCAGGATCATGAATGAATATCACTCCATGGGGATATACGGATGCGACATAGTATCTCTCTACAGGGAGAAATTGCCGCAGGATATATTGTGCTATTACAGGGATGGCAACAGCAATGGGTATAGAATAGTATCTGAATATTGGATACAGGCGGAGCTCGACAGGGGGAATGCAGAGCTTGAGGAAGTGCTCATGGACATCATGTTCGGTGAGAGTGCGCAGACAAGGCTCACGACCAATATCCTCAGGGGAATATATATGAGCTCCAACACAAGGCTCCATGAGGCTGTAGGCAAGCTGCTCGTTGCAGCAAAGCTTCAGGAGGGGCTTAGGCAGGCGATATGTGAGAATATGGATTATGGAACGGCAGGTGCATTTATGACTCTGTTCCATGTGATAAAGGAGAATGATCTTCTGAGATTCTCATCAGTCATGAGGGCTGTAGCCACCTGGACAGGACTTGTGACTGACGAGGAGAGCAAGCTTGACCGTATACAGAAGAAGCAGCTGCTTCTTATAGATACATATCTGAATGATGAAAATGCAAGGCGTGAAGCTTTATCCGGCGAGGATGCCATGCAGATCTATCTTGCGCTGTGGAGCTATGGTTTCTTTGATGTGGACGAGGCATGCCATGTGATGAACAAGCTGGCGCTTGATGGCAGCAGACACCAAAGACTGGTATTTGGCACATATATCAGGGCAATGAGTCTGGGAAAGGTGTACACACACAGCGTTGCAAAGGAATTTATCAAGAGATTCCCAGACGAGATGGACACCATGGCGGTCATCATGCCAAGCTTTATGTCGGATTACCAGCCTTATATGAATAGTCTCATATATAAAGACGGCAGATCGTACAACAATGAACTTAAGAAAATGACATTTGCCGAGGTGGACAAATATTTTGACAACAGGAAAGAATGTCAGGAGATGTACGATATCCTCATGGGCATACTTGAGCGCATGCCAAAGAAGAGGCTTGAGTTTGATCCGTGTGTATTTCCATGGAATGCCGAATATCTGGACAGATCCGCAATCATCATGAGACTTGCGGTCTGTGCAAGCGCTCTAAAGGACGAGGACAAGATCACGCACATAGCGGAGATGGTTCCTGAGATAGATTCCGCAAGGTACAGCAGAGATGCGCTTTTGCTTCTGCTTGTAAGGCAGCCGGCAAATGACAGGCAGCGTGCCATACTGGTGGATGCGGTTGCCGACAAGGAGACATATACCAGAAACAAGGCGGCCATGATCGTTAAGGATATGAAGCTTTCGCCGGAGAATTATGTACAGCTTGAGAATATGCTCAAGTACAAGAAGTCGGACATAAGGGAGACTGTACTGTCTATACTTTATAAACTTGACGGTGATGACATGGACGATCTCATCGGAAGACTTCTCGCAGATTCCAAGGAGGAGAAGAGAACAGCGGGACTTGATCTGCTGCTCCAGCTCAAAAATGATGAGAACAGGCAGAAACTTTTTGCAGATTGTGTTGGTCATATAGACGCTATGCAGAGGGAGTCTGCGAATGGAAGATTCAGTGTTACAACTAAGGAGCAGATTCTTATACGTGAGATTAAAAATGTTGGCACAGACCGGGCTGGTGCAGATGAGGGATATGGACTTTATGATGTAAATGCGGACTATGAGCCGGTATTTGACAAGAGTTATCTGGCTGAGTGCATTGAGCTGTACAAAAAGTATTTCCCTGAAAGCGGAATTGCAAATGATAATCTGTGCAAGACTGCCAAGAGCGAGGGTGCATTTGCAAAACTCAAATCAAAGATTGTGCCTAAAAAGAAAGACACGACATCTGATTCAGAAGTTATAAATATATTAAGAAAATTTGATGCATTTGTGGATGAGCACAAAAATGATGAGTATGAGATGGCTGACGGAGAGATCGGCCTGCTTGGTGAGGCAGGTGGGAACATATATGTGAGCTGTGACAAGGTGGCATGTGAGGAATTGTGGGTAGATTTCTACGAGAAAAATATTCAGACTCAGTATATGTGCATGCAGCTATACGTGTATCTGAATGGCTACAACAGTGACAAACAGGATTTCAAGAAGTACTGCGAGAGCTTTATGGCGGATATGTTTGGAAATATATATATAGAAGAATGTCCGGCATTCGGATATCTTGCCATTGTCAGAGCTATAATTGGATTCCTGTATAGAAGATATGTGATGGATAGTGACAAGATGAGACTTGCCGTTGTGGCAGCAGACTATCTGCTTGGACGAAGTGATGAGCTCATATATACATTTGGCGGGAATAAAGGTGGCAGCAGTATATCTGGTGATGATTCAAAGGTATATCACAGAAGTGTGCTCACAAATGAGCAGATCATGATAATAACAAGGTGGCTTGCAATCGATGGTGACAGCGATATATTGGACGTAAAAGAGGATTCTGACGAGGCAAGGCAGAATGAAGAGAATTTCAGGCATTTGTTTCCATACAACTATGCCCTTGCAAAGTGTCATAACTTTAATATACCTTCAGACGTTGTAAATGATAGAAATTCATATTACTGGGTACACACAGGAAGTGTCATGCCGGTTCCTGGTCTCCTGAACTATATTGCCGCATACAGCCGTGGTATTATATCCAGGGATTATATGTACAAGATGGCATTTGAGGGGAATTCCTTGGATAGGAGCCTCAAATGTGTATCTGACGTGATGCGTTTTATAACGGAGCGCAACAGGAAGGTGCAGACCAGAGGCTATGAGTGGGGATATACGGAGCGTGAAAGGCTGAGGAGTGTGAGGCAGATACTTCTTCACAGTCCGGAAGGAGAGTTCTCGGAGACGGACGAGAAAAGGCTGGATATAGCTAAGAAGCTGTACACTGATATGTCCGAGCTTGTGCTTTCTGCAGAGCTCACAAGGGGAGATACAGAGACAGAATTCTCTCCATATATATACGGGCTTACAAGAATATTCGGAGCGGAGTATTTTGTCAGGATACTGTCAGCCCTAGGCAAGGAGACGCTGGAGAGATCAACGTATTTCAATACCGGTTATTACTATAATCGTCAGAAGGTCAGCAAGAAGAACAGTATGTCTCATCTTCTTCAGGTATGTGTGCCTGATGCAAATGACAGTGCGGAGACTTTGAAGGCCTATCTTACAGGTACAGATATAAGTGATGCCAGGCTTATAGAGGCAGCTATGTATTCTCCGGAGTGGATAGATATAGTTGGAGAGTATCTTGGATGGGATGGATTTACTGCGGGATGCTATTACTTCATGGCGCACATGAACGAGTCATTTGATGACAAGAGAAAGGCTATGATAGCGAGATTTACACCGCTTGAGGTGGATGAGCTGAACGACGGGGCATTTGACAGGACGTGGTTCACCGAGGTCTATGACAGATTGGGTGACAAGCGTTTCCAGCTTATATACAAGGCGGCGAAATACATTTCAGACGGTGCAAAGCACACCAGAGCGAGAAAATATGCGGATGCGGCGCTTGGCAAATATGATGAGCCCGAGCTGATGGCTGAGATCGAGGCAAAGAGAAACAAAGATCTGCTCATGGCGGTGGGAATCCTGCCGATAGAGAATGAGGAGCAGATAAAGGACAGGTACATGTTCCTTCAGAAGTTCAAGAAGGAGAGTAAGCAGTTCGGAGCACAGAGGAGAGCCAGCGAGGCGGCAGCAGTTTCTACAGCTATGCGCAATATGGCGATCAATGCCGGATATCAGGACGTGACGAGACTTACCCTACGTATGGAAAGCCTTGTAGTTCAGGGCATGACAGAATATTTTCGGCCGCATGAGATCGGAGAAGTGACCGTATGGCTTGAGATGGAGGACGGCGGCAAATGCGCTGTCATCTGTGAGAAGAACGGCAAACAGTTAAAGTCCGTTCCGGCAAAGATCAAGAAGGATGAGTATGTATTGGCTCTGATGGATGCCAAGAAGCAGATGGCGGAGCAGTCAAGGCGTACAAAGGCGATGCTTGAGGATGCGATGGAGAGTCAGGAGGAATACACCTGGGCTGAGATTAGGGGCATGCTGGAGAATCCTGTTATACATGACATGGTGGCTGCGCTGGTGTTCAAGGTGGCGGAGCCTGACGGTGTGAAGGCAGATCTGGATAGTACGGCTGACAGTATTATGTCAGGGGCAAATGAACTTGATGATAGCAAGAATGTTGTGCTGGGATTTGCGACTGAGGATGGATTGAATGTGTTTGGTGAAAATATAAAGCTGTCAGATGACACAAAGCTTACAGTAGCACATCCATTCCACATGTACATGGCTGGCAAATGGCACGATATACAGAAATATGTATTTGACAACAAGATCGTCCAGCCGTTCAAGCAGGTGTTCAGAGAACTCTACGTGAAGACCGAAGAGGAGATGAACATGGAACATTCCCTCAGATATGCGGGCAATCAGATTCAGCCGAAGAAGACACTCGGCTGCCTGAAGTCAAGACACTGGGTAGCTGATATAGAGGACGGTCTTCAGAAGGTGTACTACAAGGAGAATATAGTAGCGCAGATCTACGCTCTTGCGGACTGGTTCTCACCTGCAGATATAGAATCACCGACGCTTGAATGGGTGGTATTTTCGGATAGAAAGACAGGAAAGGATCTCAAGATCAAGGATATCCCGGATATCATATTCTCTGAGGTCATGAGGGATGTGGACATGGCTGTTTCCGTGGCGCATGCAGGAGGCGTGGATCCTGAGACCTCACACTCAACTGTTGAGATGCGAAAGGCGATAGCAGAATTCACTATGCCACTTTTCAAGCTGACAAATGTCACATTTACAAAGAACCATGCAGTGATAGAGGGCAAGCGTGCCAATTATACAGTCCACCTTGGAAGCGGAGTGGTGCATCAGGAGGCAGGCCCTATGATAAATGTACTTCCTGTGCATTCGCAGAGGCGAGGCAGAATATTCCTGCCATTTGTGGATGACGATCCAAAGACATCGGAAGTACTCACGAAGATACTGTTCTTTGCAGAGGATAATAAGATCAAGGATCCTTATATACTGGGACAGATCGAGGCGTAAAGTCAGTACAATGATAAGATGGTCTTGCCCTGCTGTCGTATCGGATTATGTGCCTGAGGCGTAATGTCAGCATAATGATAAGGTGATGGTTCAGAATGTATATTGTCAGTTGTTTACATGGTATGTATAGAGGTGGATATAGTGACTGGAAAAAGTTTTATTTCAAAATTAAAGTCAAAACACAAGGGGAACGCAGAGCTGTTCCCTTATGATGAGGCAAAGCATGAGGCTGTCATTAGATGCTCCATCTGCACTGGAGAACAGGTCGCCGGATTCAGGAGCAGAGAGGACGGGAACTTTGTGGGTGTGATGGTGATACAGTCGGAGAAGGATCTTGAGAATTTTAAGAGACTTTACCGGGTGGATGACGTCAGGAAGATATATTGAATACAGTTTGTAAAACTATCGCTGTAGCGATATAACAAACATGCCGGGTTTTGTGTTGTAAGACGGAGGATCTGCTGCAAATATAAATATAATTCACTTTGTCAAGAAAAAACACTTGACAACCTGCCCCGCCTGTATTAGAATAGCCCATGGTAAAGCAAAAACACTTTACATGCAAGTGCGTTACGGAGAGTTTGTTATGGAGAAGATAGTCAGACAGTCTATGTTATATGATTTTTATGGTGAGCTGCTCACAGAGCATCAGAAGAGCGTGTACGAGGATGTTGTGAACAATGACATGTCTTACTCAGAGATAGCGAGACTCAACAACATAAGCAGACAGGGCGTATATGATATGGTAAGGCGCTGTGACAAGATTCTCGAGGAGTATGAGGAGAAGCTTATGCTGGTACATAAGTTCATGAAGGCACAGGAACAGGTTCAGAAGATCAAGGAATGTGCGGATGAGCTCAAGGCGATGAACTCGGATGAACGGCTTGCGGGCAGAATTGAAGATATAGTGAATTATTCAGATAAGATACTCGAAGATTTCTGATGATAGATAATATCAGAAGGGAGAATGTCTATGGCATTTGACAGTTTATCAGATAAACTGCAGAACGTATTTAAGAAGCTGAGAAGCAAGGGCGTACTTACAGAAGATGATGTCAAGGAGGCTATGAAGGAAGTTAAAAGAGCACTTCTTGAGGCCGACGTTAACTTCAAAGTTGTCAAGTCATTTGTCAAGTCGGTGAGTGACAGAGCTGTAGGTGAGGAAGTTCTCAAAGGTCTGAATCCAGGACATATGGTCATCAAGATCGTCAAGGAAGAGATGGATAAGCTCATGGGCTCCGAGATGACAGAGATCAAGCTCAGACCATCCAATGAGATCACGATCATCATGATGTGTGGACTTCAGGGAGCAGGTAAGACCACCACGGCGGCAAAGCTTGCATATCAGTTCAAGAACAAAGGCAAGAAGCCACTTCTTGTGGCATGTGATGTATATAGACCGGCGGCTATCAAGCAGCTGCAGGTGAATGGTGAGAAGGTTGGAGTTCCTGTGTTTGCGATGGGAGACAACAACAAGCCACTGGATATTGCGAAGGCGGCTGTACAGCATGCAGCCAAGAACAATATCAATCTGGTGTTCCTTGACACCGCAGGACGTCTTCATGTTGATGAGGACATGATGAACGAGCTTGCAGAGATAAAGGAGAATCTGGACATTGCCTACACCATACTGACTGTGGATTCCATGACAGGTCAGGATGCGGTAAATGTAGCGACAACGTTCAATGATAAGATAGGTATAGACGGTGTCATCCTCACAAAGCTGGATGGTGATACCAGAGGCGGTGCCGCACTGTCGATCAAGGCAGTAACGGGCAAGCCAATCCTGTACTCAGGTATGGGAGAGAAGCTTACCGATCTGGAGCCATTTTACCCGGATCGTATGGCGAGCCGAATCCTCGGAATGGGTGATGTAGAGTCACTTATAGAGAAAGCCCAGTCAGCCATCGACGAGGAGAAGGCCAAAGAGATGGAACAGAAGTTCCGCAAAGCAAGTTTTGATTTCAACGATTTTCTTGATCAGATGGCTCAGCTCGAGCAGATGGGCGGCATGCAGGAGATCCTTTCTATGATGCCTGGCATGGCAAGTCAGATGAAGAATGTTGAGATAGATGAGAACGCTGCTAAAACACCAAAAGCAATCGTTCTGTCCATGACACCTAGAGAGCGTTCACTCCAGGATCCGATATCGCCATCCAGAAAGAAGCGTATCGCAGATGGAGCCGGTGTCCAGATAGCAGATGTCAATCGTTTCCTTAAACAGTTTGAACAGTCTAAGAAGATGATGAAGCAGATGTCAGGCATGATGGGCGGAAAGAGAAGACGCGGTGGTTTTAAAATGCCTTTTGGCTTAAGATAATTAATATTTAGGAGGAACAAGAACAATGGCAGTAAAGATTAGATTAAGAAGAATGGGTTATAAGAAGCATCCTTTCTACAGAGTAATCGTAGCAGATTCAAGATCACCAAGAGATGGTAGATTCATCGAGGAGATCGGAACATATGATCCTAACCAGGAGCCATCTGTAGTAAAGATTGACGAGGAGGCTGCAAAGAAGTGGTTAGCTACAGGAGCACAGCCAACTGAGTCAGTTGCAAAGTTATTAAAGCAGGCAGGTATCGAGAAGTAATTTTACGGATGTATTAGCTTTTCTATGAAAAGCTGATATGCAGCGCCAGCCATCGACGAAGTCGATTTTGCATGGCTGGTGTTCCATTTGGGAGGTATAGAGATGAAAGATTTAGTAGAAATCATTGCAAAGTCCCTAGTAGATCATCCTGAGCAGATAGCTGTAACCGAGACTGAAGAAGACGGCATAATAAAGATAGACCTTACTGTCGCACCAGAGGACATGGGTAAGGTAATCGGCAAGCAGGGCAGAATAGCCAAATCCATCCGTACAGTTGTCAAGGCAGCTGCTTCAAAGGGTGATAAGAAGGTTGTCGTTGATATTAAGTAGAACTGCATAGGCAGGATAAGTGGTATTTCTTAATCTTCATATGACAGAGGATTTATTACCGAGTTAAGAGGGGGAGTTTATACTCCCCCTTATATTATATATGAGTTATATATAGGAGATAGAATGGAACACAACACAGAAGACAGACTCAGAGTAGGAGTGATAACCTCAAGCCATGGTATAAAGGGCGAGGTTAAGGTATATCCGACAACGGATGACAATGATCGTTTCAAGACCTTGAAGAAGTGCTATCTGTCAAATGGCAGAGAGACTTTGGCGGTCAATTGTACATCTTGCAAATTTTTGAAAAATATGGTTATTCTAAAGTTCAAAGAATACGATAACATAAATGATATAGAGCGTTTTAAGAACTATGACATACTTGTTGACAGGGAGGATGCAGTTTCTCTCATGGATGGAGAGTTCTTCATCTGTGATGTCCTTGACGCTGATGTATATGATCAGAATGACGAGCACATAGGAATCCTTGACGACGTGCTGGAGACTCCGGCAAATGATGTATTTGTCGTTAAGAAGGATGATGGCAGCGAGATCCTTATACCTGTAGTACCGGATTTCGTGTTCGATGTTGACACAGAGAATAAGAAGGTCAAGGTCAGAACATTTGAGATGGTAGAAGCAGATGATTCAGATGACGAGGATTGATCGCATACAGACGTTTGGTGAGATGATGAACATATACTAGGAGCGGACTATGAATTTTTATATTTTGACACTTTTCCCCGAGATGGTTATGAATGGACTTTCAACGAGTATCACGGGAAGGGCCATAGAGTCGGGAAAACTTCATATAGAAGCTATAAATATAAGAGATTACACCCAGGATAAACACAATCATGTGGATGATTACCCATATGGGGGAGGTGCAGGCATGGTCATGCAGGCGCAGCCTGTGTATGATGCATACACGGCACTGGTGGAGAAGCTTGGCAGAAAACCATGGGTCATATATATGACTCCGCAGGGAAGAACCTTCAATCAGGGTATTGCACAGGAGCTCTCGGAGAAGGAGGACATAGTTCTTCTGTGTGGCCATTACGAGGGAATAGATGAGAGGGTCCTTGAGATGATAGTCGATGACTATATGTCCATAGGCGATTTTGTGCTGACTGGCGGAGAACTTCCAGCCATGGCTATCGTGGATGCTGTGTCTCGTCTTGTTCCAGGGGTTCTGAATAACGAGGACAGTGCTGAGATAGAGACTTTTTATAACAATCTGCTTGAGTATCCGCAGTATACCAGACCTCCTGAATTCATGGGGAAGAAGGTTCCGGATGTACTGCTTTCGGGCAACCATAAGCTCATAAATGAGTGGCGACTTGAACAGTCTATCACCAGGACGAAGGAGCACAGGCCGGACATGTACGAGAAGTATATGATCGAGAATCCTCCTAAGGAGAAAAAGAAACGAAGAAAATAGCAGGTTGCCACCTGTGGTCTTAAGGTGGTATACTAAGAGATGGCAGAATTCGAGGTTATTCGAATTCTGCCATAACCTTGTGGAGACGCGACTGCAGGGCATACACAAATACAAGGAAGAACAAGGAGACAAAAGATTATGAAACGCAGATTACTTATGACTATGATGGCTATGGTTCTTGCATTCTCATTTACAGGATGTGGAAACAAGAAGGCAGACGAGACGACGGCAACCACAGAGGCTGCATCAGAGGTGAAGGATGAGTTCATCAAGTTTGTTGGAACAGATATCCCTAAGATGGATACAGAGGAAGCGGAGATCATGAAGAAGTTCAACTCATATTTTGCTGAGGGAACTGCTGTTGATACAGATGCTCTGCTCAAGGATTTGACAGACAATCTGCTTCCAAATTATAAGACATTTCTTGACGACGTACAGGCTATAGAAGTCAAGACCGACGAGGTGAAGGCGCTCAAGGATCAGTATTATGATGCCATGAATGCACAGTATGAGGCTATGCAGAAGGTTGAGGCTGCTGTCAAGGATAAGAACAAGGACATCCAGACAGAGGCACAGAAGCTTCTCTCAGACGCCCAGAGCAAGTATACAGCATACAATGACGCGGTATATGCACTTGCCCAGAAGGAGAATGTAACGTTGAACGGCGAGATAGCAACAACTGCAACCAGTGAGGCAGGAAGCACAACAGAGGCCAACACAGAGGCTATAGATCCAAGCGAGGCCATGACAGATGAGGTTGAGACAACAGAGGCAGCGCAGTAGTATTTAAGATATAGAAGAATATTTTGAAAAGCAGTGGATACATGAGTGTGTTCACTGCTTTTTTGCTGTGGTATACTGTAAAAAATATGCTCAGTTCACATTTTTTACAAATATCAATGTTATATTGAGATAAATTGGATATTATTCTATATGTGGAGGTACGATATGGATTCAATAAAGGTTCTTATGGTTGATGATGAGAGCAGAATGAGGAAGCTTGTCAAGGACTTCCTCACAAGAGAGGGGTATATGGTTCTTGAGGCCGGAGATGGTGAACAGGCCCTGGATATATTCATGAATGACAAGAATATATCTCTTGTAATACTTGATGTCATGATGCCTAAGATGGACGGATGGGAGACTCTTAAGGAGATAAGAAAGTTCTCACAGGTTCCGGTTATCATGCTTACCGCGAAGGCAGATGAGCGCGATGAGCTCCAGGGCTTTGATCTGGGAGTAGATGAGTACATAACGAAGCCGTTCAGTCCCAAGATACTTGTTGCCAGAGTTGCAGCGATACTCAGAAGAACAACTGATGCCGCTTCAGATGAGAAGCTTGTAGCCGGAGGTATTGAGATGAATCTGTCGGCTCATGTGGTGACGATAGATGGCAAGCCGGTTGAGCTCAGCTTCAAGGAGTTCGAGCTGCTTCAGTATTTTATCACGAACAAGGGCGTGGCATTGTCGAGAGAGAAGATACTCAACAATGTATGGAACTATGATTACTTTGGCGATGCCAGAACCATAGACACGCATGTCAAGAAGCTCAGAAGCAAGATGGGAGATAAGGGCGAATATATCAAGACTATATGGGGAATGGGCTATAAATTCGAGGTAGAGTGATGAAGAAATCAAAAAGGACATCGATCAGGACCAAGATAACGTTGTCTCTGGCTGCGACCATACTTATCATGGTGGTTATGTCGTGTGCTATAACCATGATCTTTATCAAGAAGTATTTCTATCACAGCATGGAACAGATGCTGCTGGATACATACAATTCCTGCAATGAACTGTTCGGACGGGATGAGGATATAGACAGTAAAGAGCTGGCGAATGATGTGATCAATCAGTCAGGTGCGATGATATTTATCTTTGACAGTGTGAATATGCATGTGTACACGACGGTGAACGAGGAAGCTGCGGTATATAACAATCTGTCATTTATAGCAGACTACTTCAATTACAGCGGTGGAAAGAATCCGGACAATCCGAAGATAAAGAGAAAGCAGATTGAGAAGACAGATAAATATGATATACAGATCACAAATGACAGGAATACAGGCAACAGCTATTATGACGTTGTCGGATTCCTTGACAATGGTTTTGTTGTCATCATCAGAAAACCTATTTCCAGTGTGGACTCAACGATAGTTACATCTTTGAAGTTCTTTTTATTGGTGTTCTCAGTGGTGGCACTGCTTGGATTTGTGATGGTTTATTTTATAAGCAATGCGGTTGCAAAGCCGATAAAGAATCTTGCGTCGGTTGCCAATCGTATGGCACAGCTTGATCTCGATGTGAAGGTGGATCACGCATCCAACGATGAGATTGGTGAGCTGGCGGACAGTATGAACGAGATGTCATATCAGCTGAGAAACACGCTGACAGAGCTTCAACAGGCAAATGCTAAGCTGCAGACGGATATTGATGAGAAGGTACAGATAGATGAGATGAGGAAGGAGTTCCTGTCCCATGTGTCCCATGAACTCAAGACTCCTATAGCTCTCATACAGGGATACGCCGAGGGCCTTAAGGACAATGTTATAGAGGATGATGAGAGCAAGGAGTTTTACTGTGATGTCATTCTGGACGAAGCTGGCAAGATGAATAAGCTTGTCAGACAGTTACTTGATCTGAATGAGCTTGAATTTGGAGTGGACAGGGTTCATCCTGTGGTATTTGACATAGATGCACTCATAAAGAATGTAGTGGATTCATCATCCATTCTGGTGGAGCAGAACCATGCGGAAGTTGAGCTGGCGGATGAGCTGAATGATGTGTGCAACGTATATGCAGATGAGTTCATGATAGAGCAGGTATTCACCAATTATTTTACAAATGCACTTCATTACTGCAACGATGGAGGCAAGGTCAGAGTGTGGACGGCGAATAAGGACTATGATCAGCCGAGAAGGACTGAGGATGGACTCGTCACAGGCAACTTGAGAGTATTTGTATATGATGAGGGACCGAACATTCCTGACGATGAGCTTGATAAGGTATTCATTAAGTTCTACAAGGTGGACAAGGCGAGGACGAGAGAGTATGGTGGAAGCGGTATTGGACTTTCTATAGTTGCGGCGTCCATGGCGGCTCACAACAAGAACTATGGTGTTTACAATGTGGAGAATGGAGTGGTATTCTACTTCGACCTTGATATCATACAGCAGGATGATGGCGAACCGGAAATGATACCGGAGAATAGCGCAGATAACACGTCAGAACAATAAATACTTTGCAAGGAGGAAACTTTTAGGCTATAATTCTAAGGGTTTCCTTTTTCTGTTGGATTCTGGCATCTGCAAATATATTTATAAAATGGGAGAAGATTATGTCATATAGTGCAAAAAACATTGAGGTGTTAAAGGGACTTGAGCCGGTAAGACTGAGACCGGGAATGTACATCGGCAACACAGGGCGAAGCGGACTGAACCACCTCATACAGGAGCTTATAGACAACTCGGTGGATGAGCATCTGGCGGGGTATTGCAACAATATATGGGTGAGCATCAACGAGGATGGCTCGGCAACCGTGTCTGACGATGGACGAGGCGTTCCTGTCGATATACATGAGCAGGAGGGAATTCCTGCGGAGCGTGTTGTATACACAGTGTTGCATGCAGGTGGCAAGTTTAACAGCTCCACCTACAAGATAAGCGGCGGACTTCACGGAGTAGGTTCTGCAGTTGTAAATGCACTGTCTAACAAGCTTATAGTAGATGTTGCCAGGGATGGCTACCTTTATCACGATACATACGAGAAGGGAATACCGACAACTGAACTTGTTGACGGTATGCTTCCAAAGACAAAACTCAAGGAAAAGAGAACAGGTACGACGGTAACACTCTATCCTGATGATACAATATTTGAGACAGTAAAGTTCAAGGCGGACGCCATCAAGCAGAGGATTAAAGAGACAGCATATCTGAATCCGAATCTTACGATCACATTCCAGAACAAGAGGGATGGCGAGGAGCCTATAGTGTTCCATCAGCCAGGGGGACTTGCAGCATTTGTTGAGGATATATCCCAGGGACTCACACATACATCACCGGTTGTCGCCATATCGGGGGAGAAGGACGGAATCGCCGCAGATATCGTATTTCTGATGACGGAGGACGGCGAGGAGAATATCATAGGATTTACCAACAATATCACGAATCCTGAAGGTGGAACCCATGTGACAGGATTCAAGTCAGCATTTGCCAAGCTTATCAATAATTATGCGAGAAATGAGCTTGGAACTCTGAAAGAGAAGGATTCCAATCTGACAGGTGCAGATATAAGATCTGGCATGCAGGCTATCATATCCGTGAAGCATCCGGATCCTCAGTTCGAGGGACAGACTAAGACAAAGCTTTCCAACACGGACGTGTCAAAGGCCATCGACGATATCGTGAAGGAACAGCTCACAGTTTATTTTGACAGAAATTATGATGTGCTGAAGGATATAGTGGACAGGGCGGTGGCTCTCTCCAAGAGAAAGGCGCTTGAGAAGTCCAAGATCAATATAAACAAGTTTTCATTTGAGGGAAATGGCAAGCTTGCAAAGCAGGAGTCCTCAGATTCGTCTAAATGCGAGATATTCATAGTCGAGGGAGATTCGGCGGGAGGCTCAGCCAAGACCGCGAGAAACAGAAAGTATCAGGCAATACTTCCACTTAGAGGTAAGATACTCAACGTGGAGAAGAAGCCTGTTGCAAAGGTGCTTGAGAATGCCGAGATCAAAGCACTCATCAATGCATTTGGCTGTGGCTTCATGCAGGGATATGGCAATGATTTCGATATAAGCAAGCTGAATTACGACAAGATAATCATCATGACTGATGCCGATGTGGATGGTGCCCACATAGCGACACTTCTGCTTACATTCTTCTATAGATTTTATCCTGACCTTATCAGCGAGGGACATATATACATAGCTATTCCGCCTCTCTACAGAGTTGGCGAGGGCAAGAACATCAAATATCTGTACTCAGATGATGAGCTTGCAAAGTACAGAAAGACACACACGAACAAGTTCACGATCCAGAGATACAAGGGACTCGGTGAGATGGATGCAGACCAGCTCTATGAGACGACCATGAACCCTGAGACAAGACTTTTAAAGCAGGTATCAGTGAACAGCCGTGTTGAGGCAAATCAGCTCACACAGACGCTCATGGGAACTGAGGTTGCGCCTAGAAGAGAGTACATAGAGACACACAGTGCGGATGCGGTGCTAGATATATAAAAGTGATATTTGGGAATGCTTAGCATCGTGTTTTCACAGTTTGTATTATGAAAGGGATAGATCATGTCGGAAAAGATATTAAATGTAGATTATGAGAGCGAGATGGGACAGTCCTATGTGGATTATTCCATGTCGGTTATAACAGAGAGAGCGCTCCCGGATGTAAGGGATGGATTAAAGCCTGTCCAGAGAAGGATACTTTACTCACTGGATGGTCTTGCAGGTTCCGACAAGCCACACAGAAAATGTGCGAGAATAGTCGGAGATACAATGGGTAAATACCACCCACACGGAGACAGTTCCATATATGAAGGACTTGTAAATATGGCACAGAACTGGAAGCTGCCGATACCACTTGTTGATCCACACGGAAACTTTGGTGCGGTGGACGGTTCCGGTGCGGCTGCCATGCGATACACTGAGGCGCGTATATCTAAGTACACAGAGGATGTGTGCATGAAGGATCTTCCGTTCTTCAAGGATCAGTTCATACCAAACTTTGACGGAACGGAGACAGAGCCGACTTTCCTGCCTTTCCAGGTGCCAAATATCCTGGTGAGCGGTTCAACCGGTATAGCAGTAGGTATGGCGACAAATATTCCTACACACAATCTCGGTGAGGTCATAGATGCAACTGTTGCATATCTGAATGATCCTGAGATACAGCTTGAGGATCTGCTTGCGCTCATGCCGGGACCGGATTTTGCCACAGGTGGAATCATCAATGCAACACCTGAGGAGTTGTATAATGTGTATGCCACAGGACTTGGCAAAATCAAGGTGCGCGGTAAGGTAGAGGTCAGGGATATCGGATACGGAAGAAAGAGTATCTGTGTCACAGAGCTTCCATATACAATGATCGGAGGCACTGCCAAGTTCCTTGATACTGTCGCAGAGCTTGTCAGAAACAGAGAGCTTCCAGCGGTCGTGGATATCGCGGACAGAGGAGACAAGAACGGTGAATGCCTGTGTATAGATGTGAAGAAGGGAACTTCTGACGAGGAGATACAGAACATCATCAATATATTATATAAGAAGGCAGCCCTTGAGGATACATTTGGCGTGAATATCAACTGCATCAACAACGGCAAGCCGGAGGTCATGGGACTCAAGAAGATACTGAAGGTATACACAGATTTCAAGTACGGTCTGTATGACACGAAGTATAGAAAGCTTCTGGCACAGCAGGAGGAGATCAGGGAGATCAAGATGGGACTTCTCACAGCGGTTGACTGCATAGACCTGATCATAGAGATACTCCGCGGAAGTACAAAGGTTGCTGATGCCAAGGCGTGCCTCATGCACGGCGATACATCGAATATCAAGTTCAGATTCAAGGGCTCAGAGGCGGACGCAAAGTTCCTGTGCTTCACAGAGAAGCAGGCGGATGCAATACTTGCCATGAGACTTCAGAAGCTCATTGGTCTGGAGATCAATGCCTTAAAGAAAGAGCTGGCAGACGCTGAGAAGCTCATCAAGAAGTACACAAGGCTTATGGAGTCCAGGGATGCCATGAAGCAGCAGATGATAGATGACATGCTTGAGATCAAGGCAAAGTATGCCATACCTAGAAGGACTCAGATCCATAACTATGGAACTGTTGTTGTGAAGAAGGCTGAGGTCGTGGCTACAGATGTGGCTGTACTTCTCGACAGATTCTATTACATCAAAGTTGTAGATGCAAATGTATACGAGAAGAACATCGACCAGATCACGAAGGATTACAGATTTGCGGTTAAGTGTCAGAATCTTGACAGGATAGCGGTATTTGCCGACAATAATCAGGTGTATACCATCAAGGTCGCCGACATCATCAAGCTTCAGGCGAAGAAGAACACCAGCAAGAAGGGCGGCGGAAGCCTCATAGGACGTCTTGCCGACAAGGGAATCCAGGTGTTCGAGTTCTGCAACATGAACGGTGACGAGAATATCCTGTTCATGGACTGCATAGAGCATTTTGTGACTGACAAGCTGCTGTTCGTCAGTAAGCAGGGTCTTGCCAAGGTTGTTGACGGCTCCGCATTTGACACCACAAGGCGTGCTGCAAATGCTTCAAAAGTCGGTGATGATATAATTTACATAGGTAAATTCTCTGATGGAGATTTTATTATTGCACAGTCAGAAAAAGGATATTACATAAGAGTTGATATCTCCGAGATTCCTGAAAAGGGCAAGGGCGCAGCGGGAGTCAAGCTCATCAACTTAGAGGGTGACGATGTCCTTGAGTCGGTATTTGTGGGAAGCACGAAGGATAACTTCAAGGTTGGCGACAACGAGATAATCTTCACCAGAGTTAAGCCGGGTAAGCGCGGCGGCAAGGGAAGTAAGCTGAGGTTCTAATACATTGCATGCATGAGCAGAATATCTATTATAATATAGGCATAAGATAATACAGATACTTGACGTACGGTTTTCTGTACGGTACAATATAAGTACAGAAAGCTGTACGTGAATCTGAGGAGGTGTTCTTATGTTAGCTGTTAATTATACAAACTTACGCGATAATATGAAAAAGTATATGGATAAAGTTACAGATGATTATGAAACAATGATTGTAACTCGTAAGGATAATAAAAATGTTGTTATGCTGTCTGAAGAGGCATATAATAACCTGATGGAAAATGTGTATGTAATGGGAAATAAAGCCAATTATGATTGGTTAATGGAATCAAAAGCACAGCTTGAAAAAGGAAACTTTGCTGTTCATGATCTGACGGAGGTATCTGCGGATGAATAAGGTCTTTACTGATAATGGTTGGAAAGACTATGTTTATTGGCAGACGGAAGACAGAAAGACATTAAAGAAAATAAATAGTCTTATAGAAGATATATGCAGAAATGGAAATGAAGGCATTGGCAAGCCTGAACCATTAACTGGAAATCTGACTGGTTTCTGGAGCAGACGAGTAAATGATAAAGACAGAATAATATATAAGATCGATGATGATAACGTATATATTCTTGCTTGCAGATATCACTACAGTGACAGATAGAAGTTTTGTGCCAGTGGGAAGAGATATAATATAGATCAAAATATGTTAGACTTGAAAGGACAGAGACAGATGATTTCAATTTTGGATTACGATTGCAATTATCTTCTGAAAGTTACAGTAAATAAAGCATTGTAAGGTACATAATGAGCAAATTTTCTGATTATACTAATTATTTACTAAATACGAAGCCTTAAATGCATACCAAAATTAAAATCGAATATAACTTAGGGCATTTAGGTAAGTCCACACGCTTGTGTTTATTATGAGTATGTGGGCTTATTTTAATGCCTTAATTTACATATACACAGAAATACTCACTAATGGCTTTAGAACGCTTCTATGAGTCACAGAGAGCATCAGAGTGCCGTTATATGACCTAAGTTTGAAATGTAAATTTCAAATGAATCGTAAAATTATGGAAAGGAGGAAAATCAATGTATGGAGTTGTTACAAAACACTTCAATGAAAAGGGTACGGATTTATTTAGAGTATGATCAATGGAGAAACATATTTTATTCATTAAAAAGACTTGAATGGTGAATATGTGGAAAATGGGAGTTTGGTGTACTTTGCATTTTACAGATCAAAAGGAAGAAAAAATAGTGTCAGTACTATTAAGTCAGAACAGCAGTTCGATTTAGTGTGGGTAACACTGTAAGTAACACAATATAGAATTGAAATAGAAAGAGAGTGATGTGTGTCACTCTCTTTTTATGTTGAAAGGAGAAGTATGACAGGAAAAACACATGTCGTTGGAGGAAATGTCTTTGCTTTAGGCAGTTATATTCTGATGAAGAAAACAGGTTTATTGGTTGATAGTGTATGGGAGCCATTGCAGTTAGGTATTATATTGCCTTACGCAACCTGGGCCAGTACATTACCAGACAGTTTTGATACTAGTCATGTGAAAAAGATGGATGAGATGTTTATACACTGTAATGTAGGTAACCGTCTCAGCTTAGGGGACAAATTTAACACTTCTAATGTAGAAGATTTTGGAGCAATGTTCTATTGTTTTAGGTTCCCTAGCAATTTTAAGTTTCCAAGTTGTTTTACAATAACAGATAATGTAAATCTGACTAATATGTTTTATTGCGCCAAATTCCCTAAGAATTTCTGTTTGGACATTGAGTGTAATATTACAAATGGGCAGTTTGATATTTTCCAGGGATGTAATTTCTTAGAAGGATTTTCATTCGGATCAAGATTTAGCATCGCAAGCGATGTGCGGAGTAAAGCTATTTTTGATGACTGTTATGTGAATGATAAGATATTATGCTCAGTACTACCGTGTAATTATGCAATTGATGTTGTAAGGTATATAAATGATACTTTGGGCAGAAGATATTGCATGACTATAAACAATCGTTATGTGTGCAAAGACGATCTGGCCAAGTATCTTAGTCAGGCATTGAATGTGACCAGGGGCAGTGTTTGCGATGCCATAAATTTGTTCGCACAGAAGTATTCAGACGAGGATAGTAATACTGAATCAGAAGAAATGAAATTATTCTAATAGTAATGACTGTGACCGGAACAGGAGTTATTATGAAAAAGAGAATTGCAGCCATTTTTATGGCATTTATTGTAGCACTTAGTCTGATACAGTCAGTATCAGTGGAGGCTGCTACATTACCAACAGCAAAGGTGTTTTACATGACACACTTATCAGATTTCAACAAGTATGCTGGTAAATCAATTAAGTTTGATTATACAGTACCAGAATCTTAGTCGGTCAAATATCTGAAGACTAAATTCACGTTAAAGCAGGATAGCATTGTAAAATTCAATACTAGCTTTGAATGTGATGGTGCATTGCTTTTCTGGGATTGCTATATTTATCAGAATGCATCGATGGTAAATCCAGTGCACAAGATGGTAGATTTAGGCACAGACGAGAAGTATGCCCAGCTGAAGAAAGGTACTTATTATGTAAAGTATGTACTTGATAATAAATACGGTGAAAGTTACAAAGGTTCAGTTACATTGTCAATTGGTGCAATGTCTCCCAAAAACGCTATTACCGTGACTAGGGCATACAACAAAAAGACTAAGAAAGTTGATGTAAAATTTAAGCAGAATGTGTACTGTAAAGAGGATGCAGATTGCGGTGATGCTATGATACAGTATGTACCTCGTAAGGATACAGATTCTAGTTGGGGACATTGGATTTGCAATAATTGCAAAAAGATAGAGGGTTATCAGATAGGTAAGGTTTCTGTAACGAAGAATACTATTATCACTTTACGTACAACCTTTGGTGATACAGTAAAAATGACGTATGTGAAGGTTGTATACGACAAGACAGCACCTTTTATTAGTGGAGTAAAAAACAAGGGCGTATACAAAAAGTCCGCATCATTTTCTGTTGTAGACAAGCAGTCTGGAGTTAAAGCAGCTATTTTAGATGGTAAGAGTATTAAGGCTAATAAGAAGTACACAGTGAAAAAGAAAGGTACTCATATAGTTAGGGCCAGAGATAACAATGGTAATCTAAGAGTTATTAAATTTACAGTAAAGTAAAATAGTTAGGTCACAGTCAGGTGCATTGGGTGTAATAGCCCAATGCATTTTTATAATTAATGAAAGAGGTGGTTACGTGCTTGGAGGTTTATTTAAAGAAGAGACCGCAAAGAAATATTCTATAGTTTGCATTACTTACGGAGAGTTAAATTCAGATTCTAAATTTCTTGTATACTACGATAAAGATTGGAAGTGCTGGTTCTTTCCTAACTATAAAACAATAGCCAGGGGTAATGTTGCCAATTTAATTAAGGTATTACAGAATGATTTAGGTATAGATGCAGCGGGTAATTTAAAGTATTTATATAGATGTGTATATTACAAGTATTCAGAAGAGAGTAAAGAAGTTTTACCATATGATCATACATTATACTTGTGTAAGCTGAAAGAATTACCGGATGTGCAGGACAATTACAAGTGGTTAACTATATCTGAGATGCTGAATGATGAGCGTATTAGAAAAGTGAATGCTGATGTAGTTGCAATGCTTCAGATGGGATTAAATAATTATAAAAGAGTGAATTAAGGAGGCGTATGTTATGAAAAAGATGGATGCATTTGATGACAACAGACCAAGAAACCAGTGGGTATGTCCTAAATGTGGATGTAGTGCATTTGAACAGGATCAATTTCAGGCAACTGGAGGTGCATTTGCTAAAGCATTTGATGTGCAGAACAAAAAGTTTATCGTAATAAGTTGCCGTAATTGTGGTTTTTCAGAATTATATAAGGCAAAATCATCTAGTGGTTGTGATAGTAGCTATAGTTTTTGTAGTGTTGAAATGGCGTGGCGTTAGCCTAGATTTTGATATTACAGACATTGTTGAGAGGAGTTTAGATGATTCTTTTGATACAGACAATACAACTTCTAATATAGTTGAGATAAGTCTCGGTGAAAGCACACGAACTCCAGTAGCTGATCGTATAAGTTATGAGGGACTTGAACCAGGCAACCAGTATTGCATCACTTTTGCTGCATACGAGGTAGCAAAAGTGTCAGGTGATAATGTAGATTCAAAGCTAAAAAAGCAGTACAAGAAAGAGTTTATTGCAGAGCCAGGCAACACAGAGCAGATGAGTGTGTCATATTATACGCCAAAGCAGGTTAATTCTTTACAGCCTGTCTACTCTGGGCATAGATTATCAGTGGAATAAAGTATTATAAAAGATTATTATTTACACTAGTGATAAATCGCAGATTAGCATGTTTTAGGAGGTAAATTATGAAGATAGTTGAAGATAGCAAGAATTTTGCATGTCTAGATGTGCAGGATTTTACAAGTAAAATCCAAGCATTTATAGATTTTTTAACAACAGAAGATGGTAAGAATTTTTACTATGTTTCTGGTAATGAATGGCAGTATGCGATTGGTGAAGCTATTCTAAAGGGTAGACCTTTAGAAGATTTACAGAAGATTGCATTACTTTCTTTTGTTGTAGGTCCTGAGGATTTCTTGATGTACGGATATGCTGTGAACTATAAGAAAGATTTGCAGATAGTAGATTATCTACAGGAGCGAGGTTTCGAGTTTTTACCAATTGACAAATTGGGAAAGACTGAACGTATTTTAGCGTGGGGTTATGTACATGAGGTTGCTACACTTTTAAGAGAGAAGACACGTAAACATTATCGTGACAAGCACTTCTTGTCACCAAGAGGACAGTATTTGTAGCATAAATTTGGTCCTATCAGCACAGAGTGTTTTGACACATTGATCAAGGGTGATGAAATTGAGATCCATACACCTGAGGATGGTTTTACCAAATATGTGGGCAAGTATGTTAGACATAAGAATGGCAATTCTGAGCATAATGACGATAATGTTGGTTATGTTGTTCTTGATATTGATGGTAAGAAAACTAGAATCAGAGGCGATCTTGTATATGAAGCTATTAATTGCAAAACAGGTGCAGCATTAAAGAAGCCATCAGAGTGTTTTGATCGTAATGAATTTTCTAAGTATATGACAATGTTTGAGTAAAGTCAGGTAGGAGACAATAGGTTTTGTGTGGTGACAGTAGTTTAATAAACTACTGTCATTTTTTATGGAGGTGATGATTGTGGGATGTCACACATGGTTTTATAAGCCGGCCACTGAAAAAGAGTTGATAGCTATACGTAAATTAGCTTATGAAGAGGCTAATGAGTTGTATGGTTTAACTCCCAATAATGTGGAGAATAATTTAATTGATATGACATTGTTAGATAAGCTACTAGTGTCAATAAATGAAGATTCTTGTTTATGGAAAGACTACAGATTAGGTGAATCTGGTCACGATGATAAGGGTGATGAGGTTTCAGAGTGTTATACAGTGAGAGACGGTCAAGTATTTATTGATCTATCACTTAGCTATAATCCTTTGTTTAAGGATTTATGCAGATTTCATGATGTATTTCGAGTAAAGAATTATTCAAGAAGGCTTGGTGGGAAGATTATGGTATAAAAAGATCAAAGCAGCCTGTTGGGTGCTCTGAGTTTGACGTAGATCTTAGTGCATATAATTAGGAGGTTGTTATGAAGATAAAGAAGTTATTAACAGTATTTGTGGGAGTAGCGCTTACTCTTAGTTTAACAGGATGTGGTTTTTCAATAGGAACTTCAGGTGAGTCAGGTGACTATTCAGATGTTTTCACAGATCCAATAACATCTGGTAAGATTCATACAATGAAGAGTTATCAGTTCACAGTTGGTGATTATGGTTCAACGACAGTTTATGTCGATACAACAGATGGTGCTTCTTTTGAGTTAGTTGAAACACCAGCAGGTTTTAAGATTAACAGTAAGAGTGGAGATTGTGTTCTCGATGCAACTTGCGTAGATAAAGACTACTTCAAAGATTACACAGTGTCCTGTGGAGAGTCTACATACGTATATAATGATACTGAGTATTTGAAACGACCTGATAATGATTATTATTGTACATATCTTGCTAATGTCGGTTTAGACTGCGGAGTTATTATTGAGACTGCAGCAGCAAAGGATTTAAGTCTTATTGCATTTAGTGGTAAGCCTTTAGCAGATAGTTCATCAGATGTTGATGAATACAGAGGTGTAAGCGACGAGCCTACCTCTCATGCAGAGATAATTACCGAACAGTCCAGTACTGAAGATAGTACTACTATAGAGCCTGATACAAATAGTGCTGATGACATTACGAGTTCGGACTATTCGACTTATGGTGAGGTAATAGATTCTGATACAGCAGAGAAGTTGAGCTCACTTGGTACTAACTACAGCATGGTAAAATGGGATCACGAGTTTTATGTTGAAGGCAGCGATCACACTCTAGTTGCTAGTACTGCAATTACACCAGATGGTATAGTTGTTGCCATAACCAATTTAGGTAGTAAAAGTGTTTCATTTACTGGTAGTGCACATATTAAGGGTGATACAAATAGTTTATCAGACTCAATAGCATTGCTAGAGCCGTGCCTAGCTGTAGGTGGTACTACTATAAATTATACAGAATGTGATAGCGCTAATATAACAAGTATTACTTTAGAGGATTGTAGTATTACTGATGCATATTTGACTGCAGCAGATTGGAGCGTTAATGCAACTGTTACTACTGATGGTACAAGCAGCAGTGACTATGGGGATAATGTTAGTATAAATTACAGTTATGAGTCTTCCACTGGATGCAGTTACACATCATTGAAGGTTCTGTTATTGAATAATGTTGGAGAAGTGCTGGGTTATGGCATAGGATTTGTGAATGATGTTCCAGCTGGTGAAAATATAACCGGTACAATGTATGCAATTGCAGCACCACATTCACTGGATTCTTTAGCAGATATGGCTATGTTTTCATGTCCGACCTTGGAGTGAAAAACCTAAAATGCATCAAAATTATGTTATCTATAAATAGAGCTAAGAAATGATGAAACTTGCTCCTCTGAGTGTAGGTATTAGTAGTGTCAAAGCTACTAATACTTTTCGGTGTTGTCGTTGACACCTGTTGTGGATTTTTCCACAATACTCCTTGGTGCTGGTGGTGTAAAAGCTACCAGCGTTATTTGGCAAGCCTGGTTTGTAGTATGGTACTAGGTATTGCTAGGATGTTGGTAGTAGTAAACTGCCAAAATAGTTAGGTGATATGCATCACCGGTGCTAATACTTTCTTCAGTATGCACCTTCCCAGGCGTTGATAGTGTCACAGCTATCAACGCTTTTTGGCAGTAATGCCATGTTTCATTTCCGCCAGATTGTTGGCATTTTTAACCTCGGTGTTAGTAGTGTCAAAGCTGCTAGCACTATTCGGTAACAGGCATATCCCCTCAGACTGTTACCATTGTCTGGCTATTTTGCTTGAGTTGTAGCCAGGGTACCTTTCTTACGCCGGTAGCATTTTCTATCGGCGTAATTTACTAGGTAGTAACAATGTCAAAGTTGCTATTACTTTTTGGAGTGCCGAGCTCCTTAACAACTATGGCTATTGTAGGCCGGGCAGTGAGTTATCACTGCCCATTTTTATTTAATGGAGGTTGTAATGTTAACAGATTTTGGTTTAGGATTATTACAATACTTGGGAAAACCAAGAGCAGTCGGGATGTACAGTGCAAGGGATATTGATCGAATTTGTTATGGGGATGTATGTGTTGCTCCTACAAAGATTAAGGCTATCGCAGACACTTTAGGTACTGATTTTGATCATCTAGTTCAACTTGGCAAAGAACAGAGAAAGCAGCTGAGTAGCGGCTATGAACGCATCACTAACTTGATCAACGATTATGTGTGGTTATGTAACGAGATGGTTGAATAACAGGTGTGTTTAGGTAAGAGTCGTATTGTTGCGAACAGGTAAGTATGTAAATTTATAATGAAATGTGTTAAAATGAATTAGTTAATTGAGGTATTGTGTATGGGGCTTTATTTCAATCCAAGTAATGAGAAATTTATGAAGGATATAAGTAGTAGTATATATGTAGACAAAACAGGTTTAATAAAGGAGTTAAACAAGGTACTTTGTACGAATGATAAATGTGTAGCAGTGAGTCATGCAAGACGATTTGGAAAAACGTATGTAGCAGATATGCTTCAGGCATACTACAGTGTAGGGTGTGATTCAAAGGATATTTTTTCAAAGTACGAGATAGCACAGGCAGATGACTTTGAGAAATATCTTAACAAATACAACGTGATCCATATTGATGTTTCATCATTTTCGGACTACGCTGGGGCAGATGTAGTAGAAAGTGTAATTCAAGCATTGATTGATGATTTGCAGAGAGAATATCCCGATATAGATTATGATAGCCCTTTTCATATGATATTAAATGATATTTATAAGAAGTCAGGCAACCAATTTGTAATAATTATAGACGAGTGGGATTACATAATCAGAAACCATTCAGACCAGTCAGAGTCTGTGGCAAAGTATATGAGATTCCTGCATTCGATTTTTAAGAGCATGGAGGCTAATACGTTTCTTGCTCTTGGATATGTGACTGGCTTACTTCCTATAAAAGTGTTGAATGCTGGTTCAGGGCCTAATAACTTCCGTGAGAGAACCATGATGGACTCTAAAAACATTGCCAGATACTATGGATTCACAGAGGAAGAGGTTAAAGTCCTGTGCAAGGAATATGATATGCCGTTTGATGATATAAAGATCTGGTATAACGGATATCTGATAAATGGGCTTCATATGTACAATCCGTATTCTGTATGTCAGGCGATGACGGAGCGTAGTTTGTATCCATATTGTATAAGTACAATTGTTCCTGAAATTATAGATAGGTGTGCAGCACTTGAGTCTGAAGACTTACAGGATGATATAGCAAAGATACTTGCTGGAGAGCCTGTAACAGTAAATACAGGAACTTTTAGAAACGATTTGTGTGATATCAATTTCAGAGATGATGCTCTTACAGCCTTAGTATATTGGGGGTATCTTGGATTTAAGAAGCGGAGTGATAACTATGGAGTAGTGTATGTGCCTAATTATGAGGTAAGACATGCATTACTAAATAATATTAGTTAGAGAGGTGTGGAGGTATTGTGTATGAGCTTTTGCGTGAATAAAACCAAAAAATTTCCTATAGGAACTAGTGATTTTAAAAGGGTTATAACAGATAATTATTATTATGTAGATAAAACAAAGTTAATAAAGGATATTATAGATAGTGGGGTTACTGTTTCTTTATTTACCAGACCAAGGCGTTTTGGAAAGTCTTTAAACTTAAGTATGCTAAAAAACTATTTTAAGATTGGGGCAGATGAAGGATTATTCTCTGGACTATATATAGATAAGCAAGACATGTCTTATAAGCAGTTCTTGGGACGATTTCCTGTAATTTATTTGAGCCTGAAAGACATGGATGGTATTACTTTTGCAGATGCACAAAAAAGTTTATACAATGAGTTACAAGATGCTATACTGGAGCATTACCATCTATATAATGATAAAAAATTAAATTCGTTGAATTTGGTTTATTATGAGAAGTTATTGCAGCTTCAGCCTGACGGTAATAGTCTACAAAACGGTTTACACGACTTAATGCGGTTTTTACATTCTTATTATAATGAAAAAGTGATAGTGCTGATAGACGAATACGATGTCCCACTAGCTAAAGCTTTTGAAAGAAATTATTATGATGAAATGGTGGGTTTTATACGCAATTTATTTAGTAGAACTTTAAAAGATAACGATGATCTGCAGTTTGCTGTACTTACTGGATGCCTTAGAATTTCCAAAGAAAGTATATTTACTGGATTGAATAATATTGCAGTTAGTGATATCACTAACACTTCATATCAGGATGCTTTTGGCTTTACAGAAGATGAGGTAAAGGCTTTATTAAGTTACTATGGCTTGGAAGCGTATATGGATATTGTAAAAGAATGGTATGATGGCTATCATTTTGGTAATAAAGAAATTTATTGCCCTTGGGATGTTTTATTGTATGGCAAGTCTATTGTTATTGACAATGATCCAAAACCACAAGAGTTTTGGATGAACTCTAGCAGTAATAATATTGTACAACATTTTATTGATGAAGCAATTATGACTGATAACTCTGAAATAAAAGTGGATTTTTTAAAACTTGTACAGGGACAGCCAGTAAATAAAATTGTAAATACAAATATAGTGTATAGGGATTTATATTCATCTGTCGATAGTTTATGGAGTACTCTTTTTATGACAGGTTATTTAACCTGTAAAGATGGGTATAAAGGAGATTCTTTCAATTTAGTTATTCCTAATTTGGAAATATTATCAGTTTTTAGGAAAAGTTTTATTGAACAATTTAAACGTGCAAATACTAAATATACAACTTCGGTGTTTGAGTTTTATAATGCTTTACAAAATGGTGATGCTGCTTCTGTAAAAGAGTTTTTTGAGTCTTATTTGAAAACTTATGCTAGTGTGAGAAACGCTAATGCAAGACGCGGAAAAAAAGAAAATTTCTATCAAGGTCTTTTCCTTGGTATGCTTGTGTTTAAAGGAAATTGGAGAACCAAAGCTGAGCCTGAATATGGAAATGGCTATGCAGATTTAGTAATGTTTACAGATAGACCTAATGTAGGAGTGATAGTAGAATTCAAATATGCAGATTCACAGAATACGTTAGAAAAATCAAGTAGAGCGGCTGTACAGCAGATAGAAAATAAACAGTACACTGAAGGTTTTTTCAGAGATTATCCGATAATAGATACTGTGTATGAATATGGTATTTCATGTTATTTAAGTGATTGTGATGTTGTTATGCATACAAGGAATCGAGTAGATAGTGATACAAATAAGTATGAATCACCTGCTTTGTCAGTTAATAAAGTTACTAGCTATTCAAAACCATTAGATGACTTCGATAATATCAAGCCCTCAAATCAAGGAAATGATACTGAATAGCAATACAAGCCCTTGTCAACAAAAACCTAAATGAGGCTTTTTAATCCTTATATATAATTATCTAATGATTAAGAAGTAGTGACTGAAAAAAGTCACAAGAAGGAGGAGTATTATGAAGAACAACGACAACAAGAAAAAGAAGATCGCAGTAATTGTGATTGCAGTAGTGATTCTACTGTTAGTAATAATCGGATCGGGCGTAGCCATTGGAGTATTCCGTAGCACAAAGGGAAGTGCATCTGGTAGAGGAGACAAGAAGGCTTTCACAAATAAGCTTACAACCGAGGCTACCACTTTAGTCAAAGCAACAACAAAGGCTACCACAGAGAAAGCAACGACAGAAAAGGCTAAGAAGACTACGACAAAGAAGTCTAAGAAAGTAGCCAGTGTAAGTGGTGGTATCACAACAGAGTCTAAGAATGACAGCAACACAAAGGCTACAACAGAGAAAGCTACACAGGCTCCATCAGATAATTCAGGTAATGGTGATTGGAATAACCCAACAGAAGCACCATACGTTCCGGATACTGAAGCACCAACAGAAGCTCCTACTCAGGCGCCAACTGAGGCTCCTACAGAAGCTCCTACAACACAGCACCAGCATACTTGGGTTGATGTTACCGAAACTACAACTGAAAGAGTTAAGGTTAAAGATGCTTGGGACGAAGAAGTAGAATACTACAAGTGTTCATACTGTGGTGCTAGAGAGACTGATGTTGGTGAGTTTCATATCAGTGATTGTGGAGAGAAATATTACGATGAATATTTTCATAAGTGGTTATATGAGGGTGCTAGCTGGGTTTCAGGCTGGGATACAATACATCACGATGCAGAATACACAACCAAAGAAGTTACCAAGGTAGTGGGTCAGAAGTGTCCTACTTGTGGTGCTACAAAATAAAAACAGGAGGTAGTCCTTTAATCGGGACTACCTCTTTTCTGTGCTATACATTACTAGTATTCAAAATAGATTTTGGGTTGTTATCATTACGTTTGGAGTCTTTCAACCAGTATTCAGATATTGTGTATGCGATGCTATTTAATGCAGTGCTGATCTCTTGGATGCATGCAAATGCATCACTATGATTTCCAGTGTCAATGGATTTATAAGCTGCAGCTATGATAGCATCTGAAAGTTCTTTAATCAATCTCAATCTTCTGTTTTGGCTATCTCTGTAATCAGAACACACGAATTCCCGGAGTTTGTATACTCGGTCGTTTTTATAACACCATTGTGGGTTATCAATTTCAGGGAGTGCAATGTACTTAGCTATGATGTCAAGTTCATGCTGTATTTTCTGTGCAGTTTCTCTACCAGCTTGTTGCGACTTTTTACCGGGTTCAGATGTTGGTAGTTGAACCATATCATAGCTTAATATGACTTGCTTTAAATCAAGATACTCTAAGCTGTTAAGTATTTTATAGCGAAGGGTTTCTTTGCTTAAAGAATTAATGTACTCACTGTATTCTGTCTGATTCATAATGTACCCCTTTCTGTTAAGAATATGTTTGCAAAACTAATTATATCACAGAGTTAGGTATGGTGCAATATTAACAAATAACAAGTTGATATTTAGTTAATAGTATGAGTGTTAATAGTGATGGATTCGCACAGTAGGCTCTAGCGGGGTAACTCTTGCTAGAGTTTTTCGCCCAGTAGTTTTGGGTTCCCTTAAAACAAGACAGATAGTTACTTTTCATTGAGCTATGTTAAAATACAAACATGGAGGTAGCATGATGATTGATATTTATACAGATGTTTCATTAGTATCCAATTTACAAAGAAATAATGATTTGTTTTTTAATACACGAACCTGTAATGAAAAAATGACTTCAGTTGATACAGCTGTAATGCAAAAAATTGACCATGCTGTGTTAAAAGCTGATAATCGCATAGAAACCCCATACGGTCTAGGTTATATTACAAATCTTTCTACTGGATGTAAGACTGTTATTAATATTCTAAAGTATCCAGATATTATATTCAGTGTTGATGAGTGTGGTGCTAATGCTATTGAGCTTCTTTTTTGTATGAGAGATGTAAAGTTTTTTATGTCATACCCTATATATGTTCGTGTTGATGATGGTACTACTGTTCAGTTTAACGACGCTGATATAATTAGTGGAGAAGACGCATTCTATACTTGGTGGCAAAGAAAACATGAGAAAGGGGAATCAGCATGATCTACAGTTCAATCAAATTCAGAATGGAGCCGTTTCATTACGATTTAGAGTTTCAGGATGAAATCACATTAGTTGGCGGAGATAGTGGTGTTGGTAAGACTTTTTTATACAGTGTTCTCGAAGATATTCGATTAACAGAGGAGTATTCTGCTATTCATTTGTATAACTATAAGACAGCTGATAGGATCAAAGAGATTTTCGAGTTGAGGAATTGCTTTATAGTTATTGATAATGCTGCAATTATACTTAATAATGAGTTGAAGAGATTCATTAACTTTGAACCTTCTAATCAGTATATGCTTTTTGGTAGGAATTGCACAGGTCTTAATGTTTCTAAAAGGAGTTTTAAATATTTAACTCGCAAAGGAAATAAAATAACATTAGAGGATGGATTGTGTGTAAAATTACCGGTAGATTTTACCGATAGAATGAAAATAAATTGGCTCTAGCAGGGTAACACTTGCTAGAGCTTTTCACCCAGTAGTTCTGGGTTTCCCTTAAAACAAGACAGATAGGAGTCGGTTAAGTCCGGCTCCTATTTTTGCGTTTGAAAGCAATGTCTTTTCAAACACAATGTCGAGCTGAAAACAAGAAAATAACGAGGAAAGGAGCAGGAAGAAGAATGAATGTTGCAGAAAGGAGCAACAAGAAAGTAACTACAAGGAAAAGTTTTAAGGGAGGTAAATCATGTTTAAGGACAAAGTTAAAGTAACAGTAGTAGCTTTAGTCATGGTACTTCTTATGGTTCTTAGCATCACAACAGATCTTTTTGTAGGTCTTGCGGATGTATTTAGAGCCAAGGCAGAGGAGGCAACACCAACTCTTCATGATCGTCAGTGTGTTGATATTGTGAAGTTCTTGTATGCTGAGAGGTCAATGTTTTTGTATGATACTGGGACTGGTAAAACGTTAATAGCAGCAGCTATTATGAAGATGCTGAAACATGCAAATCCAGGTATGTTTAGTGTCATGATTGTGCTTAAGGATCAGTTATTACAAACACCAGATAAACTGAAAAGATACGCAGATTTGAGAGTTCTTACTACATACGCTGATTCTACATACGTAGGTAAAAATTTTATAAATCAGAATTTAACTGATTATGATGTAGTTATGATAACAGAGGAGTGCCTGCTAAATAAAAAAGTTATGGATTATCTCTACAGTTATAGAGATAAAATGATTTCTGTTATTATTGATGAGGCACATAAGTTAAATAATTTCAATTCTGCTCGAAGCGCATCAATGTTGCGCGCATTGCTAAGTAAAGTGAGATACACTTGTGCATTAACTGCAACTCCAATAGTTACATCAAGTTTTCAATTATCAAGATTAGCACATCTACTACGTCCTGAAAGATACCCAAATCCCAAACGTTTGGCACAGGATTTGGAATCTAAACGGTTTTCTATTGAGCAAGATCCATTTTTCTTTATTAACAGAAAGGCTTCTGAATTTGGAAGAACTTCAACTCCTATTCTTTTTGTTTATCGAGATCCGGAAAATGTGATCCCGATAAAGCTAATAGAAATGGCGTGCCGCCAGAGATCTGGACAGATCTCCAACATAATAAGGTGATACGCATGAATGGTAGAGTGTTTACTAAAGATCTTATAATGGGTGAGGCTAGAAAAGGTCTCAAGGTGACATACACTACAGATACAAGACCTTGTGACAATATCGTAAAGTTTGCCAAGGACTCGGATTTATTTATTTGTGAGGGAATGTATGGCTCAGATGATAATTTGGACAATGCTGTAAAGAATTATCACATGACCTTTAGCGAGGCAGCATCATTAGCAAGAGATGCTCATGTTGAACAGATGTGGCTAACTCATTATAGTCCGGGATTAGTAGATCCAGAAAAGTATATTAGCAATGCAACTAATATTTTTAAAAGAACCATGTGCGCGTATGATACCTTGAGCACAGTATTAGAGTATCAATAGATTGGGGGTGGTATACATGGAAATTTCTTCTTTAAAGATATTCAGTGATATGCCACCTATAACAGATAAGTACTTAAAAAGTGCTGAGTTTCAGAATGCAATGAGTAGTGTATTTTGTACTGAAAATATGAAAGTGTATGACTCAGTAGATGATAAAAAGGGCATTGCTTTGCAGTTAAGATACTTAGGTTTTATTGTTTCTCTAATGAACAGTTTTGTGGAAAAGGATGTTACAGAAGAGTTAGCGGTACTTAGGAGCGTAAATAGTTTTACAGAAATAATGACGGATTGCATTTTACAGTTTAAGGACGTTACTGAGAATTTCTGTATCTTTAGAAAAAATGGTAATGATTTACTAATAACTTTGTATGTGTTTTGTAATACATATGAATTTATTGGTCGTGCTGGAGAATTTGTTCTTTTTGATAGCTACGAGACACGAGGATACTCGGGTAATTTGTATGGATTACTTAACCGTCTAAGCTATTTAGCTAGTAGAGTTGAGAGTACAGTAGGTATGAATTTATTTTGATAGGAGGTTATTATGGAAAATACACAGGTGGCAACGATGTCTGATGAAGAAGTTGCAATAGCATTACGAAAACAAGCAAATGAGCAGAACAAAAACATGAACAGAGCGATGGTAATTCTGTTTGTTATTGCTTTGCTTTATACTATTTTACCGGACCTTGTTCCTGGTCCAGTGGATGATGCTGCGGTTGATGGGACTTTAGGTATAGCAATTTTGGTATTAAAAGTAGTTGCTGAACAAAAAGCTAGTAAATTTGTCAGAGATCATAAAGATGAGTATATAAGAGCTATCGGAAGTAAAATATCAAATGAAAGTGTTAAGCAGGTGTATGACTCTGAAATAAAGAAAGCAAGTGATGCTTGGGAGGTTAGGGAATGCCAAAAATCAGCTAACTTAACTGCTCAGGTGAATCAAGCAAAAACAAGGTGTACAACTGCTAGTACACATACTGAGTCAACACAGAACAGCATGGACGTGTTCTAGGAGGTCTTATGGTAGGTAAAGAGTATAGATTTGGAAAAGATCATGTTTTAGAAGTAGCACCAACGTGGTTTTCGCCGGTGGCATGGTGTTATGATAGCATAACAAGTACAGCAGAATTTGTTATAACAGACCGCCTAAGTTTTATTGCAGTTAATTTATCACGTAATGATATCGAATCTATCTGGCAGTTTATGTCAGCTGGCACATTGGACCAGGCTATAAGTAGTTGCGGTAAGATAGTAGAGGGGTATTATACGATCGATAATGAGGAGGTTCAGCAATATTCAAGTGGAGGAAAAGTTGTAAAAGTGAGTGATGCAATTATACAGGCATTAAATGATAATTTACACCGTATGCGTAGATTCTAATAGGTGTTTATTAGCTCGGTAAAGCACAAATAACTTATGGAGGTGATTATGAGTGCATAAACTGAGTGATAAGGAATTGTTACAATATGCTATTGACAATGGTATCATTAATACTGACGATATTGTCAACAGATACAGTTGAATTAGCGTAAAAATATTTAGAGAAACACGAGTGTAAGATAGGGCAGAGGCCGTATGGCTTCTGCCCTTTATATGAAAATTGAATATTCAAGGTGTTGCATTATTGTAATGCCTTTTTATTTTACAAAAAATTTAGGAGCGTGATTTTTATAGAAAGCGAAGCAGTTACATTAGATAGTAAGATCTTGTTGAATATAAAAGAAGCATCCGATTTATTTGGAATCGGACAGCATAGACTTAGAGAAATCGTTCGTGAAGATTATGGTAACAAGTATCATTTGATGTTGGGGCGAACAATTAAGATCAAAAGAAAACAGTTTGAGGAGTTTATTAATAACGTGGAACAGATTTAAAAAATGGACAATGTGCCTTGACTGTGCTACAATTCAATATGGTATGCATTCGAGGCACTTCTGATTTAAGGAGGCTAAAGAATGGCAAACAAAACTACCTCAGAAAAGAACAAGCCTACGAGAAAAACATTAAGACCTAATGAGTATTATAACCCGAAAACAAAGAGATATGAATATCACTACAAAGATTGCTTCGGGAAAGCAAGGGTTATTAGTTCATATAGGCTTGAAATGACAGACCAATTACCAAAGGGTAAGAGATCGTCAAAGAGTTTGCGTGAAAAGGAGGCTGAAATAAACGCATATCTCGAGAACAACATTGATGTTGATGGTGCTAAACTCACACTATTAGAAGTAGTGGATAGATACCTTAATTCTCTATATAATAGAAAAAAGTTAGCGCATAATACTAAAGTTGGTTATAATGTGACAGTAAACACGCTGAAACAATATAAGCTAGGTTATATGGAAATTGGCAAGATCAGACCAGAACATTGTGAAGAATGGCTTGCTGATATGAAGAAAAAGTATAGAGGTTCATCTATTCAGACACAGATTAGTTTGATAAAAAGAACCTTTGAATATGCTTTAGACTATGATTATGTGGCAAAGAACCCATTCAGACGCATTACTACAGACAGGAGCGACAGCAAAAAGATGAAAGCTCTATCAGTAGAAGACATGAACCGATTTCTTGATTTCTGTTTAAATGACACGCACAGTTCACATTGCTATGATATGTTATATGTGTTGTTTTGGAGTGGGTTAAGAGCGTCAGAATTATGTGGACTTACACTTGATAATATTGATATGGATAATCGAATGATAGTGGTTGACAAGCAATTACAATGTGTCAATCATACTCATGTTGTACTGCCTACAAAAACAATGAATGGCGAAAGAATCATTCCTATGACAGATGGTGTATATGAAAGTTTTCAGCGCATTATTAAGAATCGCTATTTAAAAGGCGATATAGAACCTGTATGTTTCGATGAACAAGGTAATGCGTATGAAGGATTTGTATTTCTTGCGACACGAAGTAGAAAAACGATTGTAAGAGGTCATGTAGAAGAATATCTACAGAACTGTATCAAAAGGTTTAATAATGCAAATCCAGATAATCCTATTCGTAAATTTGAACCCCATATTTGCAGACATACATTTGCTACGAATATGCAGTATTTACCACCTAAAACACTTCAATACATATTGGGACATGGTAATATAGCAACAACGATGGATAACTATGTTGATGTGAAACCAGGAGCTGAGCAGCTTGCACAAATCAATGCAGTAGCAAAGCAGTTAACGGCTAATTAGTATAAATTTTAGTATACTAATTATTTACTAATTACAATGTGTAATGAGATGTAACAAAACATACAAAAAAGTAACAAAATGACAGTAAGGACTGTTTGAAATGTACGCAGGCATTGAAAAAATGCTTGGTTTGAAAGGACTTTAAGATATGATAGCAATTGTGGATTACGATGCAGGTAACATAAAGAGTGTTGAGAAGGCAGTGCAGTATCTGGGTGAGGAGGCTGTCATCACAAGAGACAGAGATGTGATCATGGCGAGCGACAAGGTGATACTTCCGGGAGTTGGTAGTTTCGGAGATGCCATGAATAAGATCAGGGAGTATGGTCTTGAGAACGTCATCTATGATGTTGTGGATGCAGACAAGCCATTCCTCGGAATATGCCTTGGTCTTCAGCTCCTCTTCAAGACCAGCGAGGAGTCACCGGAGGCAACAGGACTTGGAATCCTGGACGGTGAGATACTCCGTATACCGGATGCGCCGGGACTTAAGATACCGCAGATAGGATGGAATAATCTTGAGATAAATCCAAATGCAAGACTTTTCAAGGGACTTCCAGAGAACCCATATGTCTACTTCGTTCATTCATATTATCTGAAGGCTAAGAATCCGGAGGATGTAGCAGCGTCCACATTCTACTCAACTCAGATCCATGCCTCCGTGGAGCACGGCAATGTATTTGCATGTCAGTTCCATCCTGAGAAGAGCTCAGAGGTTGGACTTAAGATACTGAAGAATTTTATAGAGCTGGAGGTGTAGGACATGCATACAAAGAGAATAATACCTTGTCTTGATGTGAAGAACGGACGAGTTGTAAAGGGCGTAAATTTCGTAAATCTTATAGATGCCGGGGATCCGGTTGCCGTCGGTGCAGCGTATGACAAGGCGGGCGCTGATGAGCTTGTTTTCCTTGACATAACAGCTTCATCAGACCAGAGAAATATAGTTGTCGACATGGTAAGAAGAGTTGCTGAGACTATCTTCATTCCGTTTACAGTCGGCGGCGGAATAAGAACTGTCGATGACATTAAGGCAATACTCCGTGAGGGCGCAGACAAGATATCCGTGAACTCGGCAGCCATAGACAATCCGACGCTTATAGCTGATGCCGCTGACAAGTTTGGCAGCCAGTGCGTAGTCTTAGCAATAGATGCCAAGAGACGTGATGATGGTTCAGGCTGGAACATATACAAGCACGGCGGCAGAATCGACTGTGGAATAGATGCAGTTGAGTGGGCCATGAAGGCCGCAGAGCTTGGAGCTGGAGAGATATTACTTACCAGCATGGACTGCGATGGAACAAAGGCGGGATATGACATAGAACTCACCAGAACCATAGCAGACAATGTGAATATTCCAGTGATAGCTTCCGGCGGCGCAGGAACTAAGGATCATTTCTACGATGCCCTGACAGAGGGCGGAGCTGATGCAGCTCTTGCGGCTTCGCTGTTCCACTATAAAGAGCTTGAGATAGGAGATCTGAAGAGATACCTTCAGGATAAGGGAATTCCGATGAGACTGTAGCGATTTCTATATCAATCTCACGACACAGAATGATCGGAATGGATACCTATTCAGAGATTATTTTCCTAAAAATATATATGATAGAAGAAATAAAGATACAAAATTTTCCTAAGACAAGGTTAAATCATCAAAAAGGGAGAAATATGAGGTAAATATTTGATGATTTATCCCTTTTTGATCGAAAAAGGCTTGTTTAGGAAAATTTTGTATCTTTTGCTTTTTAATATGGCTTATTAGGAAAAATTACTGTTCGATATATGTTGCATTTCCGTCAGCGGCGCTGCCGGATGAATCTGAAAGGTCATCATCCAGGTAAGGATTGCCTGTGTCAACACCCTCAGCATGCAGGGCGTCATTAAGCCATGGGTCGCTGTAGTCTTCAACGTTCATGTTGTTAAATACATATTTCCCATTCTTGTCAAAGAAGAGCTCTGCCCATCCGCAGCTCTCAGGTGTACCGCCTATGAGGATGACGCTGTGTGAGCCGTCTGCATTCTTGATCTCATGACGGAAATATTTGTCAGGACCGCACTGGTCGGTGATATCTTTTTTTGTATTTCCGAGAACAAGGTAGAGACGACCATTTTCAACTTTCGTGTAACCGTTGACATCATCTGTAGATATTGTGAACTGTATGGAGTTTCCCTCGCTGTTTTCCTCGTATGTCACCTCGGTGCCATTTGCCAGGTGGAATGTCTGCTTTATGTAGTCGATGGCTGCTGAGACGGTTGTCCTTGTCGCCGGGATGCACAGTAGGACTGCGCACACAGTGGCGGCAATGGCTGAATACTTTCCTATGCGGATGAGCTTTCGTCCAGATCTGCCAGTCTGGGACTGCTCAGCAAGCTTTGCGCGTATAACATCCTTGTTTTCCTGAGACATAGTCACATTATCCATAGTTTTAGTGTACAAGTCTGTAAATTTGCTGTCATCAGAATCATCAGACGTGTTATATGTATTTGAGTTTTGGAAATCATCAATATTGCTGATCTTGTCTTTGTTTGTCATATGTTATTCCTCCTTCAATATTTCTTTTAATTCTTTTCGTCCCCGGGATACTCTCATTGAAACTGCAGATGGTGACAGGTGAAGTATCTTTGCAATTTCTCCAAATGTATATCCCTCATAGTAGTGCAGATAAAGAACAGTGCGGTATGAGTCAGGGAGTTTCCCCAGAGCCTCGTACATGGATTGCTCTTCAATATTGAATCCGCTGACGATAGAGTCGCTGCTCAGTTCCTCGTAGCTGCTGCTTAGACGGTTCGCTGCGGATTTTAGATGATTCCTGCACATATTTGCCGTCATCGTGAGCAGATATGATTTTTCTTTGCCCTTTGATATATGTGGGCTTTTTTCTATAAGTTTTGTATATACATTCTGAACAATGTCCTCAGAGTCCGCTGTGTTGCCTAAAAAGCTCATAGCGAGACGGAATACGTTGTTCGAGTATGTATCATATAACTCCAGCAGCTGCTGCTGTTTCAAGATTTATCACCTCCGTAGTTTGTTTATATGAGAATACGTGAGAAATGAATTTCTGCAATTCTCTCATTTGAGATCTCATATATAAAACAATCCAGAACATCAAAATAGCACACAGGTTTGGAAAAATCCACAAACATTTATAATCATCTGAAAACATGTCGTAAATATTACGAGACAAATATTTACATAGCTATAATAAGAAAAAGGATGTGTCGAGTTTTATATGAAAACTTGACATGTAGCGCCTGCCATTTGCATGGCTGGTGTTCAAAAACAAGGAGGCATGAAAATGAAATTTGAAAATTGTAAAGAGTATTGCAACTTAAAAAATAATAAGGAAAATATCAGGAAGCTCATGAAGGAATTTGACTGTGAGGCAAGTGGAAAAAGTAATTTGATCAGACCGCTGGTGACTGATGAGAATGGCAGATTTGATGAGAAAAAAGCGGAGAAGCTGATAACAGAGCTCGTGGAAGACATGGACCGATATGGATATAGGTACAAGATGTGGTTGGGGCACATAACAGCGGAAAATGCACTCCCGGAACAGAAGAGCTTTTGCAGATATGTGAGAATGTATCTGTATCTTGCGATAAAAATGTCTTTATTGGATTTTTCCCAATACGGATTCCTGATGGATAACATTCCAAATGGTTCATTTGATAATCTGCTCTCAGGCTGTATTGATTTTGAATCAAATAATGATAAGGATACGCTGCTTTTTGAGTATATTGTGGATGGCTGGATAGGTGATGCAGGTATTATATCATGGTGTGTTTTTGCATTTGACTACTCGCATCCTGACAATAAGCCTGACTGGATGTCCGATAAGGTTTATAAAAGGATGCAGGAGATTGAAGAAGAAATGCTTGAAGACTTGGATTCGAATGATATGGAAGAACTGAATGACATGGAGGACATGGAGGACATGGAGGACTTGGGTGATATGGATGACTTCGATATTGATGATATTGATATTGTGGAGCCGATATATGATAATCTGGATGCTGACGAGTTTGTGGATGAGGGATTTTTACAGGATGGTCATGATGCGGATGAAAGTAAAACCATCGTCTCTGTGTGTGATCAGATGGAAGATTCGGATAAGGTTTGCAGTTGTTTTGCCAGTTTTTTGGATATGATATATTCCGATGAGGTGCCGTATAGTTATCTGTCACAGATGAGAAAAGCTGTGGAGGGAATGCTTGACACGTACATGTGGGATCATGGGCTGTCGATATACAGCAGTATGGATAGTCTAAAAAGATCGAAGCTTTATCTGGAAAAAGCAGCCGAGAAGACTGCGTATCTCAATGCACAGAGAAAAAACCGGCTATGATAACTATATGATGTTATTGAAACATTAAGTGAATATATATTATACTTTACATGATGTAGGAGAAAGGAGTCTGCCATGTCGGTTATAAATTTAAGAGAGTACATGAAAAGAGTATATACTGAATTAGAAAATTACATAGAAGGACTTTCCGAAGAGGAGAGAGTCAGATTTGTTACAGAGTTCCATGATATGTTCGATTCGGGAACTGCGGATTATGATGATGAGCATATAACCGCATTATATGTTATGAAGTATGCAAGAGCATATGGATTCCAGTTTTCAAGAGCCTACGCAGATATATTTGCAGATATGAATAACCCTGAAAGTATAAAGGCGGTAAGCATAGGCTGTGGCACAGGCATTGACTATTGGGGAATGTCCTATGCGGCGAGAGTGCTGGGCGAAGCCCCGGAAAGTAAGCTTGATTACACCGGAATTGACCCGGTATGCTGGCCGTACAGGATCACGGAAGCGGCTGACATGCCGGAGCAGGACATGGTGAGATACAATGAGATTGCATCTGGTATACATGATGCAAAAGGATCAGGTCATCCAGATTTGTTTCATGAGCCGGCGGATGAAATAAAATCATGCACGGACTTTAATGAGTATCTGGGTTATATGGAAAACAGACCAGGAGAACCTCTAAGCGATATTTATTTCTTCCCTCATTCCACGAAGGAGGTATGTATTCACACTGTGCCCAATGAGGTGGAGGACAGGTCGCTATACAATACATATCAGGCTATGTCAAGATTTGCCCACATAATACACTCAAGGATAAAGGACAAGCCGGTATACGTTGCATTCACATACAGACAGGTCCCAACTGACGATGGAGTGTGCAGAGAGCAGAATGAATCATATGATATCCGCTATGGAACATACCTTAGAACCTGTCTCATTGAGAGAGGAATGAACGTGGAGCTGCTGCAGCCAATGCACTGTGAGCAGAGGTATGGACACGATCTGGAAATCTGTGAGAGCCCGGAGAGTAACAGAGGCTGTTATTTTACATATGACGAGTTTCATAGTTATGTGGGGGCACCGGATACCCCGGACAAGATATGGCTTTTTGGACGTGACGATGATGACTCATTTGACAGTATATTTTATGGCAGTAAAAAGATATGCGACAGAGACAGATGGAACGAGCTTACAAATGTCAGTGATAAGATACACAATTATCCGATGGACAGCACAAATGGAATATGCTATCAGGTTTTTAAGATAACAAGAGGGAATGCTGACAACAGGGAACTTACCGATAAAAATCTAGTCCTGGATATACTTGAAGAAACCATGAGAGGGTTTACATTCTGGAGTGGATTCTCGCAGGATATTTATAAATTTGCAAAAAATATGTATATGTATCCGTGGACTGTTCATGAAAAAGCTATCAAGCTTATTGCCGATACGACCGGATATGTACCTGACAGTGTACGTGGGCTTCAGGAGGTATTCAGTATTGATAATATCTTTAAGGGACTGATAGCCGATGGCTGTATAGAGCAGGTTGAGGAAGCTGACGGAAGACTGCGGTATGGCATAACTCCAAATGGCGAAAATTGTGGACTCTATGACAAGGATGGCAGGATAATGGCCAAGTCATTTGCGAGAAGAATGATATTTGCAAATATGATCTGTGGAAGATATGTCAAATTTGAAGGAATCAAGAAGCAGATAACGATGGAAGATACAAGGGGAATTTTAAAATTATGATAGTTAGTGCCAGCAGAAGAACAGATATTCCGACATTTTATTCGGAATGGTTCTACAACAGAATAAAGGAGGGATTCCTGTATGTCAGGAATCCCATGAACGCTCATCAGATAAGCAGGATTGATCTGTCACCGGATGTGGTGGACTGCATTGTGTTCTGGACAAAGAATCCGATACCGATGCTTCCAAGACTTGATGAGCTTGAGGCATACAAATATTACTTCCAGTTTACTCTGACAGGATATGGCAAAGACATGGAGGCTAATCTTCCGGATAAGAAGCAAAAGCTCATTCCGGCTTTTCGGCAGCTTTCGGCAAAGATTGGAAAAAAGCGCGTCATATGGAGGTACGATCCTATCGTATTAACACACAAGTACACGCCGGAGTATCACATAAAAGCATTTACCCAGATCGCAGAGGCGCTTGACGGATGTACTGAGAAGTGTGTCATAAGCTTTGTCGACATATATACCAAGAACAAGAAGAACATGGAAGCAGTGGACAGATATGAGATGAGTCATGATGAGCTTGAGGCATTTGCAAAGACCATCGCCGACATAGCAAGGAGCCACGGTATGGTGGTTGCGACATGTGCGGAGGTCATAGACCTTGAAAAATGCGGAATTGAGCATAACTGCTGCATAGATAAGAAGCTCATCGAGGAGATCATAGGCTGTGATATAAAGGTGTCAAAGGATAAGGTGCAGCGCCCGGAGTGTGGATGTATGGAGAGCGTGGAGATAGGCTCATACAACACGTGTTTAAACGGCTGCAGATACTGTTATGCCAACTATTCTGAGGCTGCGGTGAAATCAAACTGTGCATGCTACGATCCAAGATCGCCTCTCCTGTGCGGAACTGTTGGTGAGTTAGACAAGATCACAGAGCGCAAAGTGAAATCCCTTAAGGAGACGCAGATGAGCTTAAGGTTTGATGACGTAGATTAATCTCGCAATCATTTCAAAAGATTAGTTTAATAGTTAGGTTGATAGAGAATTTGCCTATTATTATATAGAAAGAAGAGGTCGTGATCGCTTTGAGAATATCGGACAAAGAGTGGAAAAATATGGAATTCCGCAAGAATAAGTTTCGGGAGCTGGAATCGGCTCTGGATCAGGCTGTAAGCGGAAGAGACAACAAAGTCTCATCATTTCTGTTGGGGTGTCTGGCAGATGGAGAAACGGGAAAAGCTGCGGCTGTGGAAAAACTTGTAAATGAGCTGGTAAAATCCATGGACAGCTATGGTATAAGAAACAGACTGTGGATAGAGAGTGACGAAACGATAAAAGATAATGGGCTTTCGGATGATGACTTTTGCAAAATGAAAGCGACAGAAGAAAAAGCTTCGGAAGAGAAAATTCCATGTATGCCGACAAGATTCAAAGAATTTATACATGATTATCTCTACTGCATGATACTGCTCATGACAAGCGAGATGGAGTGGGTTGAACAGATCTATGCTGAACCGTATGCCGATTCATTTCAGCAGCTTTACCTTCATGCAAAAAGAGTGAGAGAGTTTTCTGTAAGACCAATCGAGAAAAGATATGATGAGCTCTGGGGGGAGACTTATTTTGGCGTCAGAGGAGCATCTGGTCTGTTTGAAATATTCAGCATGGCATATGAGTCGATTACCGGGAAAGATATCGGAGACAGCCTTACACAGAGCATGAAGGATGGACTTGATACGTACTGTCAGGAACAGATGCAGATGTATGATGAGTTTCTGGATGAGGCTGAAGATAATGCTATGACCGACGAAGAGATAGAAGAGGCTATTAGTGAATATGTGGATGTTGAAGAAGATACGGATATGGCAGAGCTTAACAGATATTTCGATGAGCTGGCAGTCAGATGGGATGAAAGCGAGAAGCGGTTCAGGCAGGAATTTCCTGACACTGAAGGGTTCTGTGCCAGATATATGAAGCTCCGTGAGCTTTTTTATACGGATGAATCCAGGGATATCAGGTATCCGCTTACGATATTTGATATCCTGGTGGAGGGCATGCTGGATGTATTCCTTGGCAGACGTGGGATGACTCTGTATACTGATGCAGATAATTGCGCAAGGGCATACATCAGTATAAAGAAGCAGATAGATGCGATAAAGAAGCTTCGGGAGGAGGCATAGGAAGTGGCTGGTTTCAGAGAAGAATTTTATGCCAGGATAGGACGTGATTACCATGAGAATATGGAGAATTCTTTCTTATACGGATATGTAAAAACTAAAAGAGAGAACAATCTAAGACTTTGCTTGAAGGAGAAATATTACTGTCTGGCAGACACTGCGGCAAGCAGAAAAAAGTATGTCCGTTTCCTTGTGAAAGCGCTGCTTTCTGATAAAAGCCTTTCAGCTTCATTGGAGAAGATAAACAGCCTCCAGAAACTGCTGGACAGCATATCATTTGCGGCAGAGGGGTTGGATGAAGCATCCAGACTTGCGATGAGGTCAGAACTTGAAACAGAGCTGGAAGCGGTAAAGCATGCGGAGGACAGGTCGTGTGGAGACAGACTGAGGATGCTTGATAAGTATATGGACAAATGCCAGGCATCAGAGTCAGTTATAGGTATAGATGCAGATATAGAGAGTCTTAGACATATCTCATCCGAACTGCTCGACTCATTCGAGTTTGATGGTGAGAAGAAGAATCCGTATGTGGAGCTCATGTCGTCTTACCTGGATTTTTATTATGGTATTATATCGGCCTCAGGATACGTCAGAAGATTGCTGGAATTCTGGTCAGGAAGCAGCAAATATATTCCTGACAAGAAAGCGCTGTCGCATTTTATAGAATTTGGTAAGAGAACATTTGGGAAAGATGTATTTGATGGCTGCGGGCGGGCTGCGGTAAGGCTTGAAAAACTGCGGCAGATTGGAAAGACAGATCGTGCAGGATTTGACATGGCAGCGGATATGTTCTTTGATACAGAATTTCTTGATAAGCTCACGGAGAACCTGCAGAGAGACATATTAACCATTGATGTGAATACATTGCTTTATGACGCAGGCTTTTCAAATGGAGGCAAGCCCCGCAAGAAGGATAAAAGTATGGACATAATGGATGCGTATTTCAGATATGTGGGGGATAATCCATTTTCTGGCGGTACAGGCTATGTTGAAATCCCCGGCGGTTATACGACATGGGATGAATATTACAATGCGTGTGATAATGTCCGCGACAGACTGAATTTGGATAAGAGAGCATCTGCTTATCAGAATGTCTTTATGCCGATGTGGATTGATAATGATACAGGCGGCGGAATATTCCTAATAGGCAAAAGGCAGTTTGCGGAGAATGCCGATGTGAGACTTGCCAGCAACTGTGAGTTCGGCGTGGTATATTTCTACGGAACAGATGGCGGAAGTGCATTTGAATTTTCGGCGTTTCAGGAAGGCACCTTTGATGAAAATGTGTTCCCTGGTATGTCAGAAGCGGTGAGTTGGTTTAGAAATTATGATTATAAGGCTGACTCTATGGAGGAGTACAGGCGGTATAATGGGGATGCCCCGGCAGGCTGTCCGGAGGTTTTCCTTAAGTATTTCAAAGGCTATGACAATGTAAAAGCAGAGGTGGCAGATATATCTGGCGAAGTGACAGGAAACTCTGCATTATATGGAGATGTTGATGAGTCAGATATAAGAGATACGCTTGAAGCGTTCGACAGGGAACAGGAGGAGAAAGAAAGAAAAAAACGGCTGAGAATGACATTTCAAAGCCCAAAAATAAAATAGCTGCATTGGTTTATAGGCCATCAATCTGTATTGGCACAGATTGGTGGCTTTTCTTCGTAAATTTTACGAGCTTAAATATTGCTGTAGTTATACTGTGTTTATCAAATAAAGAATATCCCATGTGGCACAGACAGTGAGCTGTTTCGTGGAGCAAGACGAAAGGAGAAAATGCATATGAAGATCGACAATATGAGAGAACTTTACGAGGAATTACTTAGAGCAACATCAAATGGATACAGAAACAGAAGCATTGCAAATCCGGCAGTAGATTTCACAAAGAAAGCAAAGGCCGGGGACTTTGATGAGATGTCCGACGAAGAGTATTACCAGGCGCTTGATAAAGTAAATGAATTAAATGATGTATGGCAGCATCGGCCAAGCGGTCAGATTGGTGAACTGCTTTTTACTGCACTTGAGAATCTTACACTTAGCGACAGTGACGTGGAGGACATGGCAGCGACATTGCTTTGTGCTTATGAGCGTTCAAGTAAAGAGCATATCCCCTGTGATGCAAAAGCAGCGGATAGAAATGAAAGAACAGCCGGATATGCTGCTTCCAAGGAGATAGACAGCGATAATCCATCCAAAACAAAGACACAGTCTGATAAAAGAAGCACTGATGCAAAAGGAATATTGAGCTCGCCGGCGAAGATATATGAATATCTTGACCGCAGAGTGTACGGCCAGAAGGAGGCAAAGCGCGCCGCTGCCATGCTCCTCTGGAACCATGTGAATGGCAGGAGGCAGAATGTACTCTTTGCAGGCCCTACCGGCTGTGGCAAGACAGAGATATTCAGGCAGCTCGCAAAGCTATATCCGAACATAGTGATCCACAATGCCACCTCTCTGACGGGCACGGGCTGGAAGGGCAATACAAAGGTCAGAAATCTGTTCGATGGGGTGCCTCAGGATAAAATGGGCCACCTTATCATTGTCCTTGATGAGGCTGACAAGATGTTCGAGGATGCGGACGACAGGCATTACAGTTACATAGTCCAGAATGAACTGCTGAAGGTCCTGGAGGGGGACATGGTTCATTTTGATGGCAATCCGTCGAACAGTGAACCAGCTCTTGATATAGATACATCAAATGTAAGTTTTGTGTTCCTGGGTTCCTTCGATTCCATGGTCAGAGCGAAGGATGTGGCTGTGAATAAGAGCAGGGCTATAGGTTTTGGTGCAGTATCGTCTGACGAGTCATTTGACGGATACAGGAGTACATTCACTCAGGAAGATCTGGTGCAGTACGCAAATGTCAGAAGCGAGGTCGCCGGTCGTATAGGCACTATAGTGCAGCTAAATGAGATGACAGAGGATGATTTCTACGCCATCTTAAATGCCAAAGGGATCAGTCCGGTCGATAAGATTGCGGACTATTACGGAGTGCGGCTGAAGATGTCAGCGAATGCAAAGCACAAGCTGGCAAAGCAGGCGGCCGAAAACAGAATGGGAGTGCGATTTATCCGCTCACAGCTACAGAGAAAGCTTGATGATGAGCTTTTCGAGAATTGTGACAGAAAGGAATATGTCATAGCCTGACCATTGAGTCATAAATAAAAGTATATGGTAGCACCAAAAGACTCCGAGTAAATTGTTGCGATAGCCGGAAAAATCATAAATAAATAAAATATAAAAAAAACCTGAAGCAGTAAGATATTGACTGCTTCAGGTTCTTTTTTAATGTGTTTAAATTGTTATATATAGATATTTTATTTCTTCATATTCTTATTTGCCGCTGCAAGCATGAGCTTGATTCTGTTTACCTGATTGACCTCAGATGCACCAGGATCATAGTCGACTGCCACGATGTTTGCCTCAGGATATGCCTCACGCAGATGCTTGATAACACCCTTGCCCACGATGTGGTTTGGAAGACATGCAAATGGCTGTGCGCACACGATGTTCGGAGCACCGCTCTTTATGAGCTCTATCATCTCACCTGTAAGGAACCATCCCTCGCCGTTCTGGTTTCCTATGGATACGATTGGTCTTGCATAGGCGGCAAGCTTTTCGATATGGGCAGGAGCCTCGAATCGCTTACTCTTTTCAAGAGCATCCCTTGCAGGTTTTCTGAAGGATTCCAGAACCTTTATAACAGTGTTGCTGACTATGGCTCCCTTCTTGGTCTTGCCAAGGAACTCATAGTTGTAATTGTTGTTGTAGAAGCAGTACATGAAGAAGTCCAGGAGATCTGGCATAACAGCCTCTGCTCCCTCTGCTTCCAGCAGGTCAACTAAGTGGTTGTTGGCTGATGGCAGGAACTTTACAAGTATCTCTCCAACAATTCCGACTCTAGGCTTCTTGATATCAAGGAGTGGAAGAGTATCGAAGTCGTGGACGATTCCCTGTATATTCTTCTTGAATACTGCGTTGCTTCCGGTCTTTGTAAGGCTCTCCAGACAAACCTTCTTCCATTTCTCATGGAGTGCATTTGCCGAACCCTTTTCCTTCTCGTAAGGTCTTGTCCTGTACAGACATCTCATGAATACATCACCGTATATCAGAGCCTGCATTGCACGTTTTACTACCTTGTAGTTTATCTTGAAGCCTGAGTTCTTCTCAAAGCCCTGGGCAGACAGTGCTATTACAGGTATCTGACCGTAGCCTGCCTTGGAAAGGGCTCGTCTGATAAATCCTACATAGTTTGTTGCACGGCATCCGCCTCCTGTCTGGCTCATGATGACAGCCAGCTTGTTCACATCGTACTTTCCTGAAGTGATGGCGCTCATCATCTGTCCGACAACGATCAGAGATGGATAACATGCGTCGTTGTTTACATATTTCAGACCAACATCTATCGTCTCCTTGGTTGCATCCGGCAGGATCTCAATGTTGATTCCCATGCACTTGAATGCAGGTGCAAGAAGATCGAAATGGATAGGAGACATCTGAGGTGCAAGAACTGTATAGTCCTTCTTCATCTCCTTGGTAAATTCTATTCTGTTGATGGCACTGCTTGACGGACATGTCTTGTAGTGCTGTTCATGTCTTGAGTTGACCGCGCTTATGAGGGATCTGATTCTGATCCTTGCTGCACCTAAGTTGCTGACCTCATCGATCTTGAGGACAGTGTATATCTTGCCTGACTTGGTAAGTATATCGTTGACACAGTCAGTTGTTACAGCGTCCAGACCACAGCCGAATGAGTTGAGCTGTATGAGCTCTAAGTTGTCACAGGTCTTGACGTAGTTGGCTGCCTTGTACAGTCTTGAGTGGTACATCCACTGGTCGGAGACAATAAGAGGTCTCTCGACCTTGCCAAGGTGTGCGACTGAATCCTCGGTAAATACAGCAATCTTGTATGAGTTGATGAGCTCTGGGAGACCATGGTTGATCTCAGGGTCCAGATGATATGGACGACCAGCCAGAACTATGCCGAGCATATCGTGTTCATCAATGTATCTGAGAGTTTCTTCGCCCTTAGCACGCACATCCTCCTTGACCTTCTCTGCCTCTGCGTACGCCGCATGTATGGCGCTTCCAATCTCGTCCATTGTCACATCATAGTACTTGGACATCTCACGGTACATACGTTTTACGAGAGCTTCCTCGTTGTCCAGGGCCACAAATGGTCTGATGAATGTTATGTCGTCAGCCTTGAGTTCCTCCATGTTGTTCTTGATGTTCTCTGCATAAGAAGCAACGATAGGACAGTTGTAGTGATTGTTTGCCTCAGGAGTCTCGTTCATTTCATATGGTACACATGGGTAGAAGATGGACTTGATTCCATTTTTCAGCAGCCACATAACGTGTCCGTGTGAGATCTTGGCAGGGTAACACTCTGACTCACTAGGTATGGATTCGATACCCAGGCTGTATATGTTTCTCGATGACTTTGGAGACAGTACAACTGAGAATCCAAGCTTTGTGAGGAATGTGTGCCAGAAAGGATAGTTCTCGTACATGTTGAGTACACGAGGAACACCTATCACGCCACGCTTTGCCTCCTCAGGCTTAAGTGACTCATAGCCAAATATTCTTCCAAGCTTATATTCAAAGAGGTTAGGAATGTTGTCTGCGTTCTTCTTCAGACCGACACCCTTCTCACATCTGTTTCCGGTGATGAACCTCTTGCCGTTTGAGAATTTGTTTATTGTGAGGAGACAGTTGTTTGTACATCCTTTACATCTTGTCATGGAGCTCTCATATGTGAGCTTTCTTATCTCCTCGATAGGGAGCATAGTCGTGACAAATCCCTCTTTGTACTTGTTCCTAGCGATGAGGGCAGCACCAAAAGCACCCATGATACCTGAGATGTCAGGTCTTATGGCTGTTCTTCCTGATATGACTTCAAAACTCTTTAAAACTGCATCGTTGTAGAAGGTACCACCCTGTACCACGATGTTTTTTCCGAGATCCTTTGGATCCGTGAGCTTTATAACCTTGAGCAGGGCATTTTTGATGACGGAGTAGGCAAGTCCGGCGGATATATCAGCCACGGATGCGCCCTCCTTCTGCGCCTGCTTAACCTTTGAATTCATGAAAACGGTACATCTTGAACCGAGGTCTATAGGTGTTCTCGCTGTGATGGCGATGTGCGCAAAATCTGCTATGTCATAGTTCAGTGACTTCGCAAATGTCTCTATGAATGATCCACATCCTGATGAACAGGCCTCGTTCAGCATAACGTTATCTACAACGCCGTTCTTGATCTTGATACACTTCATATCCTGACCGCCGATATCAAGAATGCAGTCGACCTCAGGGTCGAAGAATGCTGCGGCTGTGTAGTGGGCTATTGTCTCAACCTCACCGAAATCCAGAGAGAGAGCCTGCTTGATAAGAGCCTCACCGTAACCAGTAGAACATGAGCCTGCGATCACTGCGCCCTCAGGAAGCTTGCTGTATATATCCTTTATAGCTCTGATGGTGGTGTTAAGTGGACTTCCGTTGTTACTGCTGTAGAAGTCGTAGAGCAGTTCACCGTCAGAACCGACAAGTGCAACCTTTGTGGTGGTTGAACCGGCATCGACACCGATGAAACAGTTTCCTTTATATGTTGCGAGATCACCGCGCTTTACGGCGTACTTGTTGTGATCTGCCTTGAATTTCTCGTAATCTTCATCGCTCTCAAAGAGTGGCGCAAGTCTCTCTACACCTGAGGAGAGGTTGAGCTCCTGTGAGAGTGCATGTATAAGCTCTGAAAGTGTCATGGATACCTCAGGCTTGGAGTTCATGGCGGCACCTACGGCTGCAAACAGATGTGAGTGTCCCGGATCTATGATGGCATCACCTGTCAGGTTAAGAGTTCTGATAAATGCATTCTTCAGCTCCGGGAGGAAGTGAAGAGGACCGCCCAGGAATGCAACATTGCCCTTGATAGGTTTACCACATGCAAGACCGGATATAGTCTGGTTGACAACGGCCTGGAATATGGAAGCGGCCAGGTTTGGCTTTGTAGCTCCCTCGTTGATGAGTGGCTGTATATCTGTCTTGGCAAATACACCACATCTTGCAGCGATAGGGTAGATGGTATCGTAATCCTTTGCATAGTCGTTAAGACCTGATGCATCGGTCTGCAGAAGTGTAGCCATCTGGTCGATGAATGAGCCTGTACCTCCGGCACAGACACCATTCATACGCTGCTCTATTCCGTTTGTAAAATATATGATCTTGGCATCCTCACCGCCGAGCTCTATGGCAACGTCGGTCTGTGGTGCATAGTCCTGCAGTGCCTCTGATACACAGACTACCTCCTGTGTAAATGGCACACCGATGAGCTGGGCGAGAGCCAGTCCACCTGAACCGGTTATACATGGATTGACCTCGTTCTCGCCGAGGGCATCCTTTGCTTCCTGTACAAGATCTTTAAGTGTTTCTTTGATATTTGCAAAATGTCTTTTGTAATCGGAGAAAAGTATCTTGTTGTCCTTGTCAAGGACAGCAACCTTAACTGTTGTTGATCCAATATCAATTCCTAATGTGTACATAAAACAACCCTTCCAATTTCTTTTGTGTGTTGAATGTGTTTGATTTCGACATTTCTGCCGATAAAGCTACTTTATTATAGTGTAGGGTTTAAAAAAATACAATGACTTTATAAAAACTTAACCATTACCAGAAAATGTAAAAATAAAAGTTTTTTGCAGGTAACTATATCATCGGAGGTGAATATATTATAAAAAAGCCTTTCAGGGGTAAGCTATGAATTTTGATACCTGTAACGGAGTTATCCATGTAGTGAAGAGAGGGGACACACTGTATAAGCTGTCCAGGATATACAAGGTAAAGCTCAGCGACATCATATCAGCAAACCCGTACATCAACGTATACAATATGCAGCCGGGGGATGAAGTGTGTATTCCCGTGATCATGGAGGAAGATTTTCTTATATATACAGTGCAGGATGGAGATACATTTGAGGATGTCCTTAAGAATACCGGAGTATCTCCGGATGATCTGTTCAAATTCAATCCGGATCTCTACAAGATGGCCCTTGCCACGGACATGGAGATAAAGTATGTGGACTTTCAGAAGTAGATGGATGCACATGGCTGTATGATATCTGTCCTGGCTGCCGGTTTATAGCTGGCAGCTATTTTGCTGTTATCCGCCAGGTTAGAAAAACTTAATTATTCTACTGTTGTAAACTCATTTTTTATATTATATAATTCAAAAGGTGTAGTTTAAAAAAGTATGACAGGAGTTTTTCTATGAATATAATAAGTAAGATCGAGAAGAAGTTTGGCAGATACTCCATTCGAAACCTCACATTATACCTCATCATAGGCTACGGTATAGGATATCTGTTGTTCATGTTCCAGCCAAAGATACTGTTCATGTTGACACTTGATCCGGCGGCGGTAATGCATGGACAGGTGTGGAGACTTTTCACATGGATAATCACACCACCGGTATTCGGTGTCGATATATTCACGATAATCATGCTGATATTTTACTACAGTCTGGGATCTCTGCTGGAACGTACTATCGGAACATTCCTTTATAATCTGTACATGTTCAGCTCCATGCTGTTTACCATGATCGGTATAATGCTTGCACACATATTCTGTACCTATATCATAAGGTATGATTACGCGAGCTCGACTGGTTATTTCGCATATGCATCGACATATTATATATTGATGTCCATATTCCTTGCCATAGCGGTATGCTATCCTGACATGAGCGTGTTATACGCCATGATCATACCAATCAAGATGAAGTATCTCTCGATACTGTATATCGTCATTATAGCGTATTACTTCATCAATGAGACATTTATGGGAAGAGTGAACATAGCCATGTCACTTGTGAGCTTTGTGATATTCTATCTGAGCACGAAGAACTTCAGAAAGTTTTCGCCAAAGCAGATGAAGAGGCGGCGGAATTATAACAGGCAGGTGCGGACAGCAAAACAGGAGAATATCGGACACAGATGCGTTGTGTGTGGAAGAACGGACAAAGATTATCCTGATCTGCAGTTCAGGTACTGCTCAAAGTGTACAGGTAACAAGGAGTATTGTCAGGATCATCTGTTTACCCATACACACAACTAGGATATATGATCAAAGATTTATAAAGAAGATAAAAGAGGAAGTTTATTATGTATAATGAAGAGAAGAAGCTTATAACCGATATACAGAGAAAGAAGGATCTGGACAGGAATCTTGCACTGTTTGCAGGGGTGGCATCGAAAGCAAATTATGAATATGCATGCCACAAATTCACCTTGAATTACCTGACACTCAAGGACATGCATATGGATGGGGATGTCCCTGATGATCCATATATCGCTCAGTGCCAAGCTGTGATCGACAAGATGATAGGCGACTTTGTTGTGGGAGATAAGACGGTGTGCGAGGATGCTGACATGAAGCTTATCTCGGATGTCAGGAACACCATAACAGCCAAGATGAAGGTGCTCACATCATACACGGATGCATTTGAGATGTATGAGTATATTTTAAACAGGAAAGAATACAGTTATCCGGAGAATGTTGACGAGGAGATACAGAAGGAGCTTAAGGAGCTCGATGAGGCGGGCGTCAGTGACTTTGCAGAAGAGATATACAGATTTGTGTTCGCAGATCAGGACAAGGTTGCCATCAACTCCAAACTGCAGTCCATCATAGGACAGCTCCCGATACGTATGACAAAGAACAGATTCTATGACATTCTGGGAGAAACTCTTGATATATATAATGGAGTGGAGAAGGAGTCTCTTGACCAGTTTATTGAGATGATCGAGAATACTGCTCTCATAAGACTTCCAGAGGGATTTGAGACAGAGTACCCTGAACTACATGAGGCGCTTGAGGTCTTAAAGGCCGGTGATTACACTGCTCTTGATTACGATGGTTACAGAAAGCTCACTGATGTGCTGGACAGAAGTGCAGCATTCCTGAATTCGGTTGTGACTGAATATATGCTCATCATAGAGCTTGTAAATGATCTCTATGTTATGATGCTTGCGCTGGATTCAAAGGAAGGCGTATCTGAGAGCTGTAAGAAAGCGATGACCGTCATAGAGAAGGCTGTCGCTGACGACGGAGAGCATCTTGAGGATGTATATGCACTCCTTGACGATATCGTCGGAGAACAGGAGCTGGCAGGAGAGCATAAGGTAATGCTTGAGTCCGCTGTGTACGACATCTCAACCGGTTACACCGATGATATTGCCGCAAATGAGCTTCAGGATACATACAGAGATCTGGAGATCATGGATAAGCTTCTCTCGGGAAGTATGTTTGTGGATATAGACAATATAGCTGTGATGGGCGTACTCAATGTGGATACTGATTATATAGCTGCATGTAAGGAGAAGCTGACAAATGAGTTTGCAGATCTGTTTGCGGCTAACTCAATGACAGTCAACAGAGCCATCATGGCAAAGATACTCTCCAACATACCTGTTTTCTTCAACACCACTGATGAGATCAGGGAATATGTAAACGGATCTCTTTCGAGATGCAGGGAAAAGAGTGAACTTCTTGCGGACTATATTGTTATAAAGCAGATGATGGAAGAATAAACTGTTTATTACAGGTGATTGAATATGGTCATTGATGATAAGTTTTATGTTGGTGGAGCCCGGGACTGGCAGATCATAAGGATGGTCAGAGGAATAAGGCGCTTCCATAGAGTAAAATATGTGCCTGGAGTGTTCGTTATCACACTTCCGTTGTTTGGAGATGGGATTCTGGAGATATATGAGTTGAATGAACTCAGGCAGAAGATCTACACTGACATGGGCGATGCTATACATATTGTCGGTGCAGCTCCAAGCAGATTCCAGGCTGTACTGCTTGTCAGGGATATAATAGATGATATATATAAGAAGACCGGGGATGTTGATGTGGAGAGATTTTTTGCATCGTGACCAGATAGTCTCTGGGTCTAAGGGGATGGAGCATGCATATTGTTTGGTTGATATTGAAGATACTGCTCATAGTTATCCTGTCGCTGGTGGGACTGGTAGTGCTTCTTGCACTTCTCGTATTGTTTGCGCCGGTGAGATACAGGGCGTATGTGAAGAAGGATGATGACATATTTGCGAAGTTCTCTGCCAGATGGCTTGGTTTTGTCCTGTGTTTTAAGGTTTTGTATGATTCGGACGGCCTTCGGTACAGGCTGAGGCTGTTTGGCGGAACCATCATGGGCAGCGAAAAAAGTGCCATACCGGAGCCGGAAGAAGAGGTATATTCTGAACCCGGGGAATACAGTCGGGCTGAGACAGAGGAAGAAGCTTCTGATAGTCCGGGATATGAAGACTATCCATCGGTGGAGCCGGAGGACAGGCAGTTTCTTCTTGAGGACAGCGAATTTGAGGAGCCCGTACCGGGGCCGCTCATCAGGCTGGGCAGAAGGATAGACAGTATGGCAAAGACGGTTGTATCGAAGTTCAAAGATCTGTCAGAGAAGTTTGCCAGTCTGAAAAAGAAAAAAGATGGCTATACTAAGCTTGTACACAATGTCAGAACAAAGGAAGCCATGAGAGTTTTCAAGGTTGAACTGATAAAGGTGTTAAAGCATCTTAAGCCCACAAAGCTTAAGGGGCAGATCATATATGGTGCGGATGACCCGGCAACAACAGGTGAGCGCCTGGGGTATATGAGCCTGCTTTTCCCGCTATACTATGATAATATAGATATAACACCGGATTTCTCTGAAGCCCGGCTGGAAGGAGACCTGTTCATGAAGGGCAGGATAAGACTTGGAACAATCGGCTGGAGCGTGCTGAAGGTGATCTGGAACAAGAATGTCAAGATAACTATTGCTCGATTAAAAAAGATATCAGGAGGAAATTGATATGGCAAATATGAATATTGAGGGAACACTTGGTTCTATGTTTAAGGGAATGGATGGCTTTATATCATCGAAATCGGTGGTGGGAGAGCCTGTGTATGTCGGTGACACGATCATTATTCCTCTTGTAGATGTCAATTTTGGTATGGCTGCCGGAGCGTTCAATAAGCAGGACGGCAACAAAGCTGCCGGAGGAATCGGAGCAAAGATGAGCCCGTCTGCTGTTCTTGTCGTCTCAGGAGGAAATACGAGACTTGTAAATCTCAAGAACCAGGATGCCGTAACAAAGATCATAGACATGGCCCCAGAGGTCGTAGATAAGATCGTGGGTCTGTTCAAGAAGGACAAGACAGAGGAAGAGAAGAATGTTGACAAGGCGATAAATGATGTCGCACAGTCAGAGGAATCTGTCACAGAATAATAAATATCAGAATATATAATATAAGTAAGATTCAGTGCGTTGGGAAATGCATTATTAAAAAGTCACCACATATAATGATAATAAATCATTATGGTGGTGATTTTTTATCTGGAAAAAATTCACAGGATTTGCGTTTTTTTCACAGCGGTGGGAGTGGTTATAGGATATTTCATAAGTGGATTTGTGGAATTTCTCATAATCGTTATATTATTGCTGTTATCTTATATATTCTCCTGCAGATAAAAAAATAAGAGTGATGATCCTTGAGGATCATCACTCTTATTTATACCAGAACTGAATCGGTGATATTATGCAAATATTATGCACGCTCGACCTTACCAGATCTTAAGCAAGATGTACAAACATAGATCTTCTTTGGTGTACCATCAACTACAGCCTTAACAGCCTTAACATTTGACTTCCACATCTTGTTTGCTCTTCTATGAGAGTGGCTCACTTTGATACCGAAATGAGCACCTTTATCACAAATTGAACATTTTGCCATAATAGCACCTCCTTCAATGAATAAACTAACTTTCTTCCTAAGTTCACAACAAGACATATAATAGCAGATTATTTTTCCATATGCAAGCAAAATATTTATTTTTTATTGGAAATGAAGAAATACTATAGAATAAAATTAGATTTATGCTATAATTGATGAGTAATTGTGTTTATAAGTCGGTAGATATGATGAACACTGGTGACTTTGTTAGAAAGGAGTCGTGTATGAAGGAATATATTAATAGCGATAACGGTAAAGTAAGTATAGATGAGAGTGTTGTTGCACAGGTTGCAGGACTTACAGCCCTTGACTGTTTTGGAATAGTAGGAATGGGAATAGTCAGTGTCAAGGACGGAATTGTAAAGCAGCTCCGCAGAGACAATGTTTCTAAGGGTGTAAATGTACGTTTTGATGAGAATGGTGATATAGTCATTGAGCTGCACATAGTTGTTGCTTATGGCGTTAGTATAAAGGCTGTCACAGACAATCTTATGCAGTCGGTAAAGTACAAGGTAGAGGATTTTACGTCGTTTAAGGTCAGCCATATCAATGTCTATGTTGAAGATGTTAAAGTACTTGATTAGTTTGGAGGATAGAGTAAAGTGAGTAATACGATTGATGCGCTTGCACTGAAGAAAGCATTTATTGCCGGTGCCAATAATCTTGATAAGAACAAGGAATATATCAATGAACTTAATGTGTTCCCTGTGCCTGACGGAGATACAGGAACTAATATGACGCTGACAATCCTGTCTGCAGTGAAGGAGGTTGAGGCGGCACCTGATGATATGAAGTCCATAGCAAAGGCCATGTCCACAGGTTCGCTCAGAGGCGCCAGAGGTAACTCAGGTGTAATTTTGTCACAGCTTTTGAGAGGCTTCAGCAAGAAAGTGCAGGACGCAAGGACCATAGATGTTCACGTTATAGCAGACGCTTTTCAAAAGGCTGTGGAGACTGCATATAAGGCTGTCATGAAGCCTAAGGAGGGAACGATTCTCACAGTTGCCAAGGGCGTGGCGTCCAAGGCAAGGGAGTGTGCTGATGCAGATATGTCCCTTGCACAGTTCTGCGACGAGGTTATTGAATATGGAGATGCCGTTCTTGATTCCACTCCTGAGATGCTTCCGGTTCTGAAGGAAGCCGGCGTGGTCGATTCAGGTGGACAGGGACTCATGGTGGTGCTCAAGGGTGCTGTCGACTGTCTCATGGGCAGAGTTACAGTTGAACTCAGCAAGAACACAGGAACAGTGAATGTGGCAAGAACATCCACAGGCGCAGGCAACGATTCCTTGTCCACAGCGGATATAAAGTTTGGATATTGTACAGAGTTTATTATCAATCTTGAGAAGCCATATGGCGAGGCTGAGGAGGATGATCTGAAGAGCTTCCTCGAGTCTATAGGTGATTCGATAGTATGTGTATCTCTTGATGATATAGTTAAGATACATGTGCATACCAATCATCCTGGTCAGGCATTTGAAAAGGGTCTTACACTTGGATACCTTACTAATATGAAGATAGACAACATGAGGATAGAGCATCATGAGCGTGTTATTGGTCAGGCAGAGCGCGATGAGGCCGAGAAGCAGGAGGAAGAGAGACAGCACAGAAAGCAGGAGCATAAGGAGCCTCGTAAGAAGTATGGATTTATTACGGTATCCATGGGTGATGGTCTCAAGACTCTTTTTGAAGAGCTTGGAGCAGACCGTGTTATAGAAGGCGGACAGACCATGAATCCAAGCACTGAGGATATGCTCAATGCGATCGATGATGTGAATGCCGAGAATATATTTATACTCCCGAACAATAAGAATGTTGTTCTTGCGGCTAATCAGGCGGCAACTCTGTGTGAAGATAAGAATATAATTGTGATTCCAACCGCGAATGCTCCTCAGGGCATAAGCGCCATGATCGCATTCGACAGTACAGTCGATGTGGACGAGAACAGATCTGCCATGAAGTCGGCTGTCAAGAATGTCAAAAGCGGACAGGTAACTTATTCCGTAAGAGATACCTCGATCGATGGAAAGGCCATCAAGGAGGGCGATATCATGGGTATCGGCGATAAGGGGCTTGTCAGTGTTGGAAATGATATAGAGAATGTAACATTTGAACTGATCGCAGATGCGGTCGATGAGGATTCAGAGGTTATAAGCATATATAATGGTGCTGATGTGTCTGAGGAGGATGCGCAGAAGCTTGCTGGCAGAGTGGAGGAGGCATATCCGGACGTTGATGTGCAGTGCTACTATGGCGGACAGCCGATATACTATTATATAGTATCTGTGGAATAACTTTCTGTGTATCTGTGAGATCCGTTGTGAAGAGGTGTATGTATGGAATTGAATGACTCCATAAAGACAATAAAAGGCATAGGTGACAAGACTGCGTCGGCATTTGCCCGGCTTGGGATAGAGACGGTGAACGATCTGCTTCTCAATTACCCCAGGACATATGTCACCTATGAGGATCCGGTGGATATATCAGATCTGCAGGCGGGAAGCAGGCAGTCCGTGAGGGCTGTTGTGAACAGCCGTGCGGAGATCAGAAAAGTACATGGACTGACCATAGTAATATTGTACGCAAAGGATTTCTCTGGGACAATTAAACTTACCTGGTTTAATTGTCCTTTTTTGCGTAATTTCTTTCATATAGGTCAGGAGTTTGTGTTTGTAGGAAATGTGGCTTATAAGGGCGGTATGATGACCATGACGCAGCCGGAATACTACACTGATGATAAATACGGCGAACTTACGCATGTTTGGCAGCCGGTGTACACGGTAACGCCCGGTATAACCTCGAAGACCATACAGAAGGCTGTGAGAGGCGCAGAGGAAGTCATAGACAGGCTTGAGGATTACCTGCATGACAATGTGCTTGATGAGTACCATATTATGGGTATACAAAAGGCTATCCACTCGATTCATTTTCCTCAGGATGAGCAGAAGCTCAAAGGGGCTGTGAAGAGGATGGCATTTGATGAATTTTACAGCTTTATATCAAACCTTCACAGGATAAAAGACGACAATGTGTATGCAGAAAATACATGTATAATAAACTGTGATGAGGAGGTCAGGACGTTTATTGAGAACTTGAGATTCAGGCTTACCGGGGCGCAGATGAATGCGGTGCGTGATATGCTTGACGATATGCGCTCTGAACATGTCATGAACAGGCTGGTTCAGGGGGATGTCGGATCAGGAAAAACCATAGTTGCAACAGCCGGATTATACGCAGTGGCTGCAAGTGGCTATCAGGGAGTGATCATGGCACCGACTGAGGTTCTGGCGGTTCAGCATTACAAGGAGCTCAGTTCACTGTTTGAGCCATACGGAATATCTGTGGGACTTCTGACGGGTTCCATGACAGCGAAAGAGAAAAGAGAGATGTACAGCCGTATCAAGAATATGGATGTGCAGGTTGTGGTCGGAACACATGCCCTCATACAGGACAAGGTGGAGTATGGAAGACTGGCGCTTGTTGTAACTGATGAGCAGCACAGATTCGGTGTAAAGCAGCGCGAGAGACTTGCGTCAAAGGGAGAAGCTCCGCACACGCTTGTTATGAGTGCCACACCTATTCCGAGAACCCTTGCGATCATCATGTATGGCGATCTTGACATTTCAGTTATAGATGAGCTCCCGGCAGGAAGAATCCCAATCAAGAACTGCGTTGTGGATGAGAGCTACAGGAAGACGGCTCTCGGCTTTATCATGAAGGAGGTCTCACAGGGGCATCAGATATATATAGTCTGCCCGATGGTGGAGGCCAGCGAAGTTCTGGACGATGTTGCAAATGTGACCGAGTATACGGAGGAGCTGAAGAAGTCCATCAGGGATGGATATGGCGCTGACACTTCGGTGGTATGTTTGCACGGTAAGATGAAGGCGGAGGAAAAGAACAGGATACTCCAGGATTTTGCAGATGGTAAGATAAGCATTCTTGTCTCAACTACGGTCATAGAGGTTGGAATAAACAATCCAAATGCCACAGTTATGATGGTGGAGAATGCAGAGCGTTTTGGCCTTGCGCAGCTCCATCAGCTCAGGGGACGTGTAGGAAGAGGAAATCTCCAGTCGTACTGCATTTTCATGAGCGGAAAAAAGGACAAGGATACTATGGAGAGACTGAATGTTCTGGAGAAGTCAAATGACGGCTTCTATATAGCCGGTGAGGATCTCAAGATGAGGGGCCCGGGCGATTTCTTCGGAATAAGACAGAGCGGGGAGCTGATGTTCAAGGTTGGGGATATATACAATCATGCTGACATGCTTAGGGCGGCGCAGGACGTATACGACCGCTATGGACAGGAGATAGATGCGAAACTGATAAACAAAGGGGATGACAGGCTGTACACTATGCCTGTATTATAAATAAAAAAAGGGGGTATACCATGAAAAATAAGAAAACGATAGTTATGGGAATAATTATTGGCATTTTGCTGATAATTATAGCGGTTATGGGATATGTGATCGCTTCGGGAAAGAAAGGTGATTCCGTTAAGAAAGAAACGCTGCAGGAGACTTCTGCAGGCACAGAAGAAGTGAAAAGTGCTGACAATACGGGCGATACAACTGAGTCGTCAGAAAAACAGGATGACCAATCCTTGGATATTGCAGGCGATTTCTATGCTGAGATAGGACATGATACCACGTGGGAGGCAGATGGCAAAAAGTGTGCTACAGAGAGCATCAACATATATAACAACACATCTGCGTCTGCAAAGGATTGGAAGCTTGAGATTACATATAAGGGAACTCCGGCTGTAGATCAGATATGGGGCGGAGAGTACAAGATATCAGGCAAAACAGTGTCAATAAAGGCCGTGGATTACACCCAGGAGATACCGGCTAAGGGCAGTATCAACCTCGGATATAATTTCTCTTCAGATGACCTCGCCGTTGAGAAATACGTGCTGTATGTAAATGACACACAGTACAGCGGAGATGGTCTTAAGATGGTAGCTTCAGCGCCTGAGAAGACCGATAGCAATGAAACAAGCGGAGGCGGGAAAAATACAGAATCCGCTGCCACTGAGAAGAAAAACAATACAAATGTTCCGGGAGAGATCCCATTTGAAACACATGGAAAACTTTCGGTAAAAGGAACGGATATAGTGGACATGAATGGAGACAAATATCAGCTTAAGGGTGTCAGCACCCATGGAATCACATGGTTCCCTGATTATGTGAATAAGGAAGCCTTTGAGACTCTGCGGGATGATTGGGGTGCAAATCTTATAAGACTTGCGATGTATACGGATACAGGAGACAGCTACGGATACTGCAGTGGCGGAGATAAGGACGAGATACTTGCTCTTGTCGACAAAGGAGTTAGTGCAGCGACTGAGCTTGGCATGTATGTCATAGTTGACTGGCACATACTAAGCGATAGTGATCCGAATAATCATATAGATGATGCAAAAGAATTCTTTGACAAGGTATCTAAGAAATATGCGGCACAGGAGAATGTCATATATGAGATCTGCAACGAGCCGAATGGTGGAACCCAGTGGAGCAGTGTCAAGTCATATGCCGAGACCATAATACCGGTCATCAGGGCAAACGACAAAGATGCTCTGATAATCGTGGGAACTCCAAACTGGAGCCAGGATGTCGATATTGCGTCACAGGATCCGATAACCGGTTATGACAACATCATGTACGCAGTGCATTTTTATGCGGCTACCCACAAGGATGACCTGAGAAATAAGGTTAAGACGGCTCTGGACAACGGACTTCCTGTATTTGTGAGTGAGTTCAGCCTGTGCGATGCATCGGGCAATGGAGGTATTGATTACGATTCATCTGACGAGTGGTTCAAGCTTATAAACGAGAATAATCTCAGCTATTCATCATGGAGTCTGTGTAACAAGAATGAGACATCGGCACTTATAAAGTCCGATTCAACAGCCACGGGCAGCTTATCCGATGGAGATCTGTCTGACACCGGAAAATACGTGAGAGACAGAATAATGGGAAAATAGTGTGAAGATTGGAAGCTTTTCTTGTAATTTGGCAAAAGGCATGGTATAAGAATGTCTGGCAGGAAAAGTTTATGATATACAGTACATATAGATAGGAGAAGAATATGAGGGTTATTGCCGGCAGTGCAAGAAGTCTGAAGCTGGTGACGATTGATTCGATGGACACCAGACCGACAACGGACAGGATAAAAGAAACCATATTTAATATGCTCTCAAATGATATTCCGGGATGCCGGTTCCTTGACGTTTTCAGCGGAAGCGGAGCTATTGGAATAGAGGCGCTCAGCCGTGGGGCAGCCATGGCGGTATTTGTCGAGAACAGCAGAAAAGCAGTGGAGTGTATCAATAAAAACCTTGCGTTTACGAAGCTTGCCGACAGGGCACAGGTCTTGTCAGCGGATGCAGTTCAGGCAGTGGGGATGCTGGAGAGACAGGGACAAGCATTTGACGTAATATTTATGGATCCGCCATATGGAAAGCTTCTGGAAAAGGCTGTGCTTGAAAGACTTGCAGGTTCACCTCTGATGGATGATGACACAATGGTCATTGTGGAGTCTGATCTTGACACGAATTTTGATTATCTTGATGATCTGGGACTGGAGCTTTATAAGACGAAGAAATATATGACCAATAAACATACATTTATATATAGGAGACTGGAAGATGAGTAGAGCTATTTATCCGGGAAGTTTTGATCCGGTGACACTTGGCCATTTGGATATAATTAAGAGATCTGCGGAAATGTTTGATGAGCTGATAGTCGGGGTGCTCAATAATACCGCAAAATCTCCATTGTTTTCTTTGGAAGAACGTGTTAATATGTTAAAGAATGTAGTCTCAGATATCCCAAACGTGAAAGTTATGGGTTTTGGAGGACTGCTGGTGGATTTTGCAAGACAGAACGACGTGAAGGTCATAGTGAGAGGTCTTCGGGCTGTGTCGGATTTTGAGTATGAATTACAGATTGCCCAGAGCAACAGGAAGGTTGCCCCGGATATTGACACGGTTTTTCTTGCGACCAGTATTGAGTATTCGTACCTGAGCTCAAGCGTAGTCAAGGAATATGCGAGCTTTGGTGTGGATGTACATGATTTTATCCCGGAGGAGATCAGGGATACATTGAGAGATCGATATTCGATAGACAGAGATTGACAGGCGAAGGAAGAATTTTTGGATAGATTATTAGGAGGAGAAAAACATGGCAAGAAAAGGTATTGAAGAGATGATCAGTGAGATAGAGATATTTATTGACAATTGTAAGTATCAGCCATTGTCATCCAGTAAGATTATTGTGCCAAAGGAAGATCTGGAGCAGATGGTGGGCGAACTCAAGCTCAAGCTTCCTAATGAGATAGAGAGATGTAAGAAGATCATGAGAAACAAGGAGGCTATACTTGCGGATGCAAGAGCCAGAGCTGATTCTATCATCACAGAGTCTGTTGCAGAGGCAAACAGACTGGTTGATCAGAGCCAGATAGTTGAGCTTGCCAACATCAGAGCGAATGAGATAACAGACATGGCGAGAAGCCAGGCTGAGCAGATCATCGCTGAGGCGAATGCGGATGCCAAGGAAGTCAGAGCAGGTTCCATGTACTATTCAAAGGACAAGCTCACAGAGATAAGCCAGTATATAAATGCAACACTTCAGGCAGAGAGAGCGAACTATGAGAACCTCATTAAGTCTCTTGAGGACAATGCGGCAAGAGTTACAGACAATATGGCAGAGCTTGATTCAAGTATAGCTCAGATCAACGGTGTTCCTGAGCAGGTACAGCCAAGTGCTGACGATTCAGCATTTGCTGATGATGACAACACAGATTACAATGTATACGGCAAGACAGAGTATTCATCAGACGACTCTGACGATGAGGATTATGATGACGAGGATTACGATGATGAATATGACGACGAGGATGAGGATGATGAGGAGTTCCTCGACGAGTAATCACGCCAGATGATACAGGATGTATTTACAGACACATCATATAGAAAATGAAACACAGGAAGGCACATACTATTTTCCCTGTTGTGTATTTGATGAAAGACAGCCCGGATATTCTTATCATATCACGGCTTTGGAACAAGGCGGATAGCCCTCCAAAGGCAGTGAGTGAGAGAATGAGGGCTGTCTTTATTTTTGTGGAAATATCCATGCTGTATAATACTGGTACACCGCCGCCTATCTCCAGATATGTGGATATTATGGTGCATGCATCGCCTGAAAAGTAGCTGCACATAAGATTTCCTGCAATAGCAAATATGACCATGTACACACCGATCACAGTTATATTGTGTACCGAGCTGCTTATTATGTCAGAATACGTATTTTCTGGCTTCCCTGAATTGGGGCTCTGGTTGTCTGATGATACTTGGACTGTTGCGGCAGTAAGCAGCTCCGTGGAAGTGCTGGAGCGGTGGGATGACATACATGACAGAGTAAGCGCTATTACAGTATAAATGATCTGTGGAAGATATACAGCCTCGATCAGCCGTGCAAACGATATATATTCCATCAAATGATCCCTGTATATGTAATTGTAAAGAAACATCGGACTTATATTGTTGCACATCGGGAGTAGGCTCTGACATACGTTTTCAGAGATGACCCTCTTTCGGTAAAAGAAAGCTATGATGATCGTGCCTGTGGGAAAACCGCATAGCAGGCCTATTATAAAGATGATCGCATATGCACAGCATTTTGATACTTGTATCGATCTGAGAAAGCTGGTTATAACACCGGTCAGCAGCATAAAGGGGAGCAGGATAGGTACAATGGATGAGTACCATAGCTGTAACCCCTGGGTGCATCCGGATCTGATGATGTCTGAATTTAAACATGCAAATATTATAATTGAAGCTGTTAGAATTATATAACATACGTTCTTCATATGCCAATTGTATTCATTTTATAGAGCAAATATGATAAATAAGAATATGTCATATAACTATGACAGGTTGTTCAAAATCGGTCTTTATACTGATTTTGTATTTGTTGTATACCATGTTTCTGTATATGTCTGTGGCTTTTATGTCGTATGAGAACATGGACAGACCTGTGGAATCTGTACTTTTGTATATCTCGGCTGAACGGGTTATGATCGGTACCTGCGAAGCCTTTTTCATGCTTTTTATCACGGCACCTGCATCTTTTTTTAGTCCAAGAAGCTTGATGTAGGCTATCCAGCCGTTTTCTTTAAAATGGGAATAGTCATCACATCTCAGGTCTGTGATGGTGTGCAGCAGACCTCTCTGAATGTGCGTGAGAGTATAATTCCTGCATTTAAGTGCTGTTGCGGTCTCAGTAAAGGATAGATTTGTGTCAAGCCTGGAGAGACGGTTGCAGAGATCTCTATCCATGTCAACGATGTCATCCGTGCACGGAGCAAGTATCCTTCGTGCTGACAGGAGATGAGACAGGTCGTCGTCGAACATCGGAAATGACTTTCTGTACGCGTTTTGCAGGATGTTGTAGCAACTGTCAGGAATGTGGCGCCTTAAGCTTTCAACATCACCTGACCGGAGCAGCTCACGTATGGCTGAGGCCGAACAGATGTCGTTGTCGGTGGCAGTGCTGTTGTATTCTGATAAGATCCTTCTGATCGGGACAGGTTTGATCCTGGAGTCTGTCTGTATAAGAGCAGCAATATACTCTATGGCCAGAATGTTGTTCGGGCTTGCCAGGATACGGTCAAGATCAGCGCTGGTATAACCGGTAAGGTTCTGGTTCTGCAGATACTCGGAGATGGCGGCTGCTCTGGCTGATCCATATGAGATGCCCGAAGATACGGATTTTTTTATGAATTCCGATACCTGTGGCGGTTCATTGACGGTGAGTTCGGCAATTTTTTGCAGAAGATCCATGTCATCACATTCTGCGCCGAATGAGATATAGTCTATGCCATCAAGAGCGTTCATCATGCAGACTGCGGCATGTGCATAGTCTCTGGCACTTGATGATGCGTATACAAATGGAATCTCGAACACAGCGTCTACACCGCATCTCAAAGCAATCTCGGTTCTTGTGTGCTTATCTGCTATGGCAGGAACGCCTCTCTGAAGAAAATTGCCGCTCATAAAGCATATGACATGTTCGGCACCAGTTAGAAGCTTCGCCTGCTGTATCTGATATTCGTGTCCCTTGTGAAATGGATTGTATTCGCAAACTATGCCTACTGTGCTCATGGCTCCTCCTTGAAATGCGTGTTTTATAACCTGTCACGATTTATAATGCCTTTGTCGGTAAAGTTTATTCTATCTTAATAATTAATGGCTGTAAAGTGTGTTATAATGACGGACATAAAGATGTTAAGTGAAAAATTCAAGATGCGGCATTGTTCTGATGCCGATGATCCCCACATACCAGACAGATATTGATTAATTAAGTGAAGGCAGCCAATTTATGGTTGACAAAGTGGCATTAATCTAATAGTATATTAAAAGATAATCGAACATATGTTTAGGAGGAAAATATAATGGCGAATAATTCCGGTAATGTAAATATTGATGATAAGAGAAAGGCATTGGATGCCGCTATAGCACAGATAGAGAAGCAGTATGGTAAGGGTTCGGTGATGAAGCTTGGCGATTCCAATGCGAATATGAATATAGATGTGATCCCTACAGGATCTCTCAGCCTTGATATAGCACTTGGACTTGGCGGTGTGCCTAGAGGAAGAATCATAGAGGTGTTCGGACCTGAGTCGAGTGGTAAGACGACGGTAGCTCTTCACATTGTTGCTGAGATACAGAAGAGAGGCGGAATCGCAGGCTTTATAGATGCCGAGCATGCGCTTGATCCGACATACGCCAAGAACATAGGTGTAGATATAGACAATCTTTACATATCACAGCCTGACTGCGGAGAGCAGGCTCTTGAGATCACAGAGACCATGGTCAGATCGGGAGCGGTTGATGTCGTTATCGTGGACTCTGTTGCTGCACTTGTACCAAAGGCAGAGATAGACGGAGAGATGGGCGATTCGCATATGGGACTTCATGCCAGACTTATGTCACAGGCGCTCAGAAAGCTCACTGCTGTTGTCAGCAAGACCAACTGTGTTGTCATATTTATCAATCAGCTCAGAGAGAAGGTTGGAGTTGTGTTCGGTAACCCTGAGGTTACAACAGGTGGTCGTGCACTTAAGTTCTATGCTTCCGTAAGACTTGACGTAAGAAGAATTGATACGCTCAGACAGGGCGGTGAGATCGTAGGTAACAGAACAAGAGTTAAGATAGTTAAGAACAAGGTGGCTCCTCCATTCAAGGAGGCTGAGTTCGATATCGTGTTCGGCAAGGGTATATCTAAGGTCGGAGATATTCTTGATCTTGCTGTTGCGAACGACATAGTGGATAAGTCCGGTGCATGGTACGCATACAACGGCAATAAGATAGGTCAGGGAAGAGAGAATGCGAAGGCATATCTTGAGAACAATACAGCTATCTGTGATGAGATAGAGCAGAAGGTAAGAGAGGCGGTTGGTGTTGCCGGAGAGTCTGCCGAGAACACTGTAGATGATGGAGCAGATGAGTAGAATCGCAACTGTCACTGATATCAGGAAGATCGATGATAAAAGGTTTTGTTTGTTTGTGGACTATGAGCCTTTTTCATCGGTCTATGCATCGGATATACGAAGATTACATCTTGCCTGTGACGGTGAGATAGAATGGAGTAAACTTGAGAAATTCAGACGGGACTATCTGTTCAAACGTGCCATGAACAAGGCTGTGAACTCCATAAAGTTTTCGGACAAGTGTGAATACGATATCAGGCAGAAGCTTAAGGATCTGTATTACGACGAAGAGATTGTGGATCAGACCATCGACAAACTGAAGTCGTATGGATATATAGATGATTACAGGTATGCATGTGGATATATACGCAGAAACTCCGCTAAGAAAGGCATTCGTGTCATACGATTTGAATTGCAGGCAAAGCATATAGGCCAGGATGTTATCGATCTGGCTGTGGAAGACTCAGACATATCAGACGAAAGCGACAGGATAACATATATTTTACAAAAAAAATACACTGTGGAAGAACTGACTGAAAAGCGTGATAAAGTCTATGCATACATGTACAGCAAGGGTTTTGACAGGCGTAAGGTTTCTGAGTGTATACGAAATATTGTCTCTGATATTACTTGACATAACATCTTAAAAATATTAAACTTAAATAGTTGTATTCTTGTACAATGAAAACTTAATAAGGAGGTGCTCCTGTGAATTCACCAATAGTATGGGGAATAATCGCTGTTGTTGTAGTTGCACTGCTTGTTGCTACATGGTTTATCGCTATTGCATATCGCAAGAACATAGTAGAGACCAAGATAGGAAGAGCAGAGTCACAGGCAAGAGAGATTATTGACGAAGCTCAGAAGACCGCCGAGGCTAAGAAGCGCGAGATACTGCTTGAGGCAAAGGAAGATTCCCTTAAGACACGTAATGACCTTGAAAAGGAAGTAAAGGACAGACGTGGAGAACTTTCACGTATGGAGAAGAGAATTCTTGCACGTGAAGAGAATCTTGATAAGAAGACTGAGGCAGTTGAGAAGAAGGAAGCTAGTTTAGCTAACAAGGAAAGCGCGCTGGACAAGCAGAAGGCTAAGGTTGAAGAGTTACAGGCGAAACGTTTACAGGAACTTGAAAGAATTTCAGGTTTGACCTCTGAACAAGCAAAAGAATACTTATTAAAGACTGTTGAAGATGAAGTAAAGCATGAAACAGCAGTTATGGTCAAGGAATTAGAAACCAGAGCTAAAGAAGAAGCGAACAAGAAGGCGAAGGAGTATGTTGTCAATGCAATACAGAGATGTGCGGTTGATCATATCTCAGAGACAACGATCTCATTAGTTCAGTTACCTAACGACGAGATGAAGGGTAGGATAATTGGTAGAGAGGGTAGAAATATTCGTACCCTTGAAACTCTCACAGGCGTAGATCTTATCATAGACGATACTCCTGAGGCAGTTATCTTATCAAGCTTTGATCCGGTAAGACGTGAGGTAGCAAGAATTGCACTTGAGAAACTCATCGTGGATGGTAGAATCCATCCAGCCAGAATCGAAGAGATGGTTGAGAAAGCGCAGAAGGAAGTTGAAAACATGATGCGCGAGGAAGGTGAAGCTGCTACTCTTGAGGTAGGAATTCACGGAATCCATCCAGAGCTGGTAAGACTTCTTGGAAAGTTGAAATTTAGAACAAGCTACGGACAGAACGCATTGAAGCACTCTGTTGAGGTAGCTCAGTTGTGTGGTTTGTTGGCCGGAGAGATAGGTGTCGATATCAAGGTTGCAAAGCGTGCTGGATTACTCCATGATATAGGTAAATCACTTGATCATGAGATGGAGGGTTCACATGTTCAGATCGGTGCAGATCTTTGTAGAAAGTACAAAGAGTCAGCGCTTGTTGTCAATGCGGTAGAATCACATCACGGTGATGTTGAGCCTGAGTCATTGATAGCACTTCTGGTACAGGCTGCAGATACAATTTCTGCTGCAAGACCGGGAGCAAGAAGAGAGACCTTGGAGACTTATACTACAAGACTTAAGAAGTTAGAGGATATTGCTAATTCTCATAAGGGTGTAGATAAGACATTTGCTATTCAGGCAGGTAGAGAAATTCGTGTAATGGTAGTTCCTGAGCATGTAAGCGATTCTGATATGGTATTGCTGGCTAGAGATATTGCAAAGCAGATCGAAGACGAGCTTGAGTATCCTGGACAGATTAAGGTAAATATTATAAGAGAGTCACGCGTGACAGATTACGCAAAATAAAAATTAGGGTTTGTAGAGATGATCTACAAACCCTTTTTATGATTTGTCATATACAGTTTACCATTCTTATGCATGACAAACTATAAAACGGGAGGTGAGATTAAAAGATGGAAAAATTCAAGAGGATAAAGACGGAAGTGGCATACAGAGCGCATGTGTTTGATGTATATAACGACTATCTTGAACTGCCTGATGGCAGAGATGTTGTATATGATCTGATAAAGCATCACCCGGGAGCATGCATTCTTCCAGTGAAAGACGATGGATCGCTCATACTGATAAAGCAATACAGGAATTCTATTGATGATATAACCTACGAGGTTCCGGCTGGTTTTATCGATGAGGGAGAGTCTCCTGAAGATGCAGCCAGAAGAGAACTCAGGGAAGAGACAGGGTTTACCGCGAAGGTTGTGGAGTATGTGACTAGAGCAGTTCTGGCTATCGGTACAAGTGATGAACAGACTTACGTGTATATAGGCAGGGAACTTACCAGAGGAATATGTGCATTGGACGAGAATGAATTTATAGAGACCGAGGAGATAGGTCTTGATGATGCACTCAATATGATAAGAGATGGCAGGATAGTGGATTCCAAAACAATAATTGCAATCTACGCATATTGGGGTAAGAAATGCTCCCAAACAAGCAATCACATAATTTGAAACATAGAAAATTCAACTGAAACATTGTCGGAATTAAAAAATGTGAAATATTTTTGAAAAGAATTATGTCAATATCTAGTATACATAATTTGATCGCGCACCGCATTTTGTACTTTTATTAAAAATGCCGTGAAGCCTTGATTTTACTTGTTAAAATAGTGTTTGATTTTATTTACATTTGTATTTATAATATAATTCAGTCTACATAACTAAGGGGATAAATTAGTGGAACAATACATAGACAGATATGTTGATTATTTAAGAAATGTAAAAAAATCCAGTGAGAATACTGTTGCATCATATCGGAGAGATCTGATAAAATTCTACAGGTATTTTGACGAGAAGGGCATAACGAGGATTGATGATATTAATGAAACTTATATCACTTCGTATGTGTTGGAAATGGAGAAACAGGGGATGTCCATGGCTACGGTGTCACGTAACATTGCATCCATAAAGTCATTCTATGCCTATCTCATGAGGGAGAGGATAGTGAATGATGATCCAACGGAGAATATCAAGCCTCCGAAGATCGTGAAGAAGGTTCCTGAGACGCTTACCATAAGTGAGGTGAACAAACTTCTCGACCAGCCTACCAACAAGACTCCAAAGGAGATCAGGGATAAGGCGATGCTGGAGCTGTTGTATGCTACAGGAATACGTGTTACAGAGCTTGTGACATTGAAACTCACGGATGTCAACATAAAGCTTGGGTTCATTGAGTGCCACGACGGCGACAGGGTGAGGACTGTTCCGGTTGCGGAGGTTGCTCAGAGAGCCCTCAGCAGATATATTACTGAGGTGCGCGATGATATGAGTGGAGGCAGTGATTATCTGTTCTTCAACTGCAAGGGTGCACCTATGACGAGACAGGGATTCTGGAAGATAATAAAGTATTATGCGGCTAAGGCCGGCATAGATAAGGATATAACACCTCATATGATAAGGCATTCATTTGCCTCACATATGTTGGGGAATGGAGCGGATATAAAGTCTGTTCAAGAGATGCTTGGACATGTGGATATTGCGACAACCCAGATATATCTTACAAATAAGCAGAGTAAGCTCAAGGAAGAATATGCAAAGGCATATCCGAGGGCCTAACAAATAACTTATAAACTAAGGAGACAATTAAATCATGGAAAACAATTACTACGTTCCGGCACAGATCATTGAGAATAATCTCAAGGGTGCTGTTGGAAAGGCAAATCTCAAGCTGTACAAGATGATCATGATGGGATTCTTTGCAGGAATGTTCATTGCGATAGGAGCTGAGGGATCAAACCTTGCGGTGCATACGGTGGACAATTTCGGACTTGCGAAGGCTCTTGCAGGATGCATATTCCCTGTAGGACTCATGATGTTATCGATTATCGGTGCAGAGCTGTTTACCGGAAACTGTATGATGATAACAGCGGTTATTGATGGTAGGATAAAGCTTGTGCAGATGCTCAAGAACTGGGTTATTGTATATCTCAGCAATATGCTTGGATCAGTTGTGACTGCAGCTCTTATATATGGAAGCGGTCAGTTTGATAATTCAGCAGGCGGCCTTGGCGCTTATACCATCAAGGTGGCTATGGGTAAGACAGGCCTTGATTTTTGCAATGCGTTCATGTCGGGAATAATGTGTAATGTTCTCGTGTGTATCGCGGTTCTCATGTCATCTTCGGCTAAGGATATAATTGGAAAGCTGTTTGCATGCTTCTTCCCGATAATGGTATTCGTCGTGTCAGGTTTTGAGCACTGCGTTGCAAATATGTACTATATACCTGCAGGTCTGATGGCTGCATCAAACAGCAAGTACGTGGACAAGGCATGCGAGCTCTATGGATATACCGCACAGCAGATAAGTGACCAGCTCACAGTGGGACATTTTTTCAGTAAAAATCTCCTCCCTGTAACGCTTGGTAATATCATCGGCGGTGGTCTGATAGTGGGAATTGGACTTTACATCATCAACAAGCCTAAAAAGGTGGAAGAGTAGAATCTGGCGCCAGACTTATAGGCAACAAGGTCAGAATGATGGACTGAATAAATGATGGATTGAAAAATAAGATAGATAAATAAAAAACAGATGTGGCATGATTTGAGGAATCACCCTGGATCATATCACATCTGTTTTTTATTACTTACATTTTATCGCATTATTGTTTGTTGCAATTTTCAGTTTGTTTGACAATTACTTATAAAAGTCAATTATCTTGTTCATTCTGGATGACATATTCTCAAATATAAGATCAAGGATCGTCAGGGCGGTCATGGCCTCGACGACCACAACAGCTCTCGGCCCGATGATAGGATCGTGGCGGCCTCTGATCGAGACCTCTATGTTATCCCTGGACTTGTTAACGGTTTTCTGTGTGGATGCGATGGATGGGGTCGGCTTGAAATGCGCCTTGATGATTATGTCTGAACCATCGCTCATTCCGCCGAGAATACCTCCGGCGTGATTGGTCTCCTTGTCTACGTTATAACCGTTCATGACAAATGCATCATTGTTATATGAGCCTCTTGCAGTGGATACCTCGGTGCCGTCGCCAATCTCGACAGCTTTCACAGCTCCGATGGACATAACTGCCTTTGCGAGGCATGCATCCAGTTTGTCAAATACCGGTTCACCGATACCTGCCGGCATTCCATGCACGATACATTCAACACCAGAGCCTATGGAATCGTTCTCCGCCATGCAGTCTTGAAGAAGGATAGATGCCTTCTCGTAGGCATCCGGGTCCGGCATATTGAGGTCGTTCTTAAGTATATAGTCAGCGTCAAAATTGTTCCTGTCTATATGTACATCACCGATGGAAGATACGTAGGTAGTTATGGTGATACCGAGTTCCTTCAGTATCTTTGAGGCGATCGCACCGGCTGCAACTCTGCCGATGGTCTCTCGTCCCGATGAACGGCCGCCGCCTCTGTAATCCCTGAAGCCATATTTTTCATCAAATGTATAATCTGCGTGGCCTGGTCTGTAATATGTGGCGATATCTCCGTAATCCCCGGAGCGCTGGGATGTATTTCTCACCATCATGGATATAGGAGTTCCGGTTGTCTTTCCCTCGAAAATTCCTGACAGTATCTCTATGGTATCGGATTCCTTTCTAGGCGTTGAGAACTGTGAAAATCCGGGTTTTCTGCGATCCAGAAATACCTGTATATCTTCCTCACACAGTGGAAGACCGGCAGGGCAGCCGTCAACGACAACTCCCAGAGCCTTTCCGTGGGATTCTCCCCATGTGGTGATGGTAAATTTATTTCCTATGGTGGAACCTGCCATAATATATCTCCTTTCAAATGCGGCGAAACCTGCCGCTCTC